>Ga0214545_1002806_pt1 | contig 33464 bp, 20 predicted proteins | sample CNSS4metaG_FD_160064 | JGI IMG/M metagenome (GOLD analysis project Ga0214545, IMG submission 160064) | Root nodule microbial communities from cowpea collected in UCLA plant growth center, Los Angeles, California, USA - CNSS4 | ecosystem: Host-associated > Plants > Roots > Nodule | place: USA...
CCTTTAAAAGGAATTCACAAAGTTGAAGGCAATTAACACAAAATTAAAGACATGAACAGCCAAGTAAGCTTTAAGATTGCAGAGAAAAAACAAACCAAAAAAGAAAATCAAATGAAAGAAGCACGAACCTTAAAAGTAAAATGTGACAGAGAAGTGAAAGTAGAGAATTAGAAGGTCTGGGGACCTGAATGGTGGTGCAAAGGAAGGTGATGATGGAAGGTGTTAATGTGTGGTTTTAGAAGAAGTGGCTATGGTTCAGGAAACTCATACGTGGCGTTTTTCTAACGTTTGATTCGTCCCTCTTCTGTCTGAAATTCATATTTCAGATTTTTTTTTCTTCTTTCCGTTTTCAGTTTCATTAACGTTGAATCTTGATATTATTATTTTAATATAACATTTAAAATGAATTGTTGTCAAATAAATTATGAAGTTACTTCTGTGATTTTGTTGGATACACAGCATCCTATTTATTTATTATGAAAAAGAATCTTTAAAAAACATGACAGCAAATAAGTTTTCAAAACACTTTGCAAATTGTTATTTATAATAAAATAAATATATAATTGGAAACGTTTGCTCCAAAGAAAGGCACGTTGGCGTGAAAAAAATGTCCAACAGCCTCCACATGGAATTTTATTTGGCCATACAATCTGACTAATAACTAAAGCATACCTTAAACTTTTATCGTCATCTCATGGTGACACGTAGCTTAATTTCTATGGTTTGCTTAATTTTAACATGACATCACTGTTAAGAAGGAAAAAAATTGAATGAGTATTTTAATGATTTCTTAATTAATGAACATATATAAATATAATAATGTTTAATTTATAGATAATATAATATTTAATTTGTAGATATTTGTAAATAATGGTTAATGATTTTTATTTATGTATTTTTTAAAATAAGTGGTAAAAATATAGTCATCGAAAATTAAAAATTTTGGAATTCAAATTTTATTTTATATATTTATGTTTTTTATTTAGATTTATGAGATTAAAATTATTTTTAAAGAGACTAATTTATTTATATTTTATTTTATATTTATTTTTATTATAATAATTTTGTTCAAACTATACTTTAAGATCAAAATTTTATTTCAATTAATATTTTAAAATAATTTATTAATGAAATTTTAAAAATATTTACAAGTGTATGTAGATATTTGTAAGTATGAAAAAAATTATGAAATTATTTTTATTTAGATACCCATCTAAATCAATTTTTTAAAGGTTAATTTTGTTTTTAAGTTATTAAATTATATTGGAATTCATCTATATCCAAAACTTAATTTTGTTTGTTTCTATACTTTAGAAATAAGTGGATGGAATGGTTGATGTTAATTATTTTTCAACAAAACAGATAGTGGTGTCATGTGGTAACACGTGTTCTCTCCATATTTCTCGTCCTTCTTTATTGTTTCTCTTCCTCCTTACCCTCTACTTCACACTTCTTGGACATTCTTTCCCACCCTCTCTCGAGACCATAAGAGGGAAGGAGAGGCATCAAAGAAGGGAATAGGGGGTATAGGACGACGGATGGAAGGTCAGGATAGGGGGAGGAGAGATCAGGAAAGGAGAAAAAAAAGAGAATGAAAGGGAGAGATGAGATGAGATTGTGTAACACGTGGATGTACACATAATAATACTAAAACAAGCATGTGGACATACACGTGGTAATGCCGTGTGTTTCTTTGAATAAATGGATTTGAAGGAGAATGTGTAAATGAATTTGAATATAGTTAGGTAGATTTGAGTGGATGGATTTGTGGTATTTCTTTGGAGGAATTTGGAGGTGAAAATGAGTGCATTCAGGATGAAGTTTGTGAGTAACTTGATTTGTATAATAGATAAAAAAACACATGGTTGTTGCACACTCACACACAACACACATATAAATAAACTTGGACGAATTTAGCGGTACGTCATAAGGATATAATGGTAAAAGGACTGTTTATACTCGCAAATCTTCACATGTTTGGTAATATGGGATTTTGCAAAAATCCCACAAATTCATCCTCACCTTCAAATTAGCACATTGGAACACGATTTACACCTCAAATCTGTCGCTCCAAATCAACACAATTTTTAAATCTCCTTAGACGAACACAAAGTAAATCTTTAATGTCATTTAGTAACCCGTTCATTAATAAAATTTAAAGATGAAAGTGGATAAAAGTTTGAGACATAAATATAATCCAATTTGACATAAAACTAAAAACTAAAAACATACTTAACCCATAAACAAAATAATTATGTAATATGGAACCAAATAAGCTTTAATTATGTAAGAAAACAAATGAATCAATAATTTTAAAATTCGTACGTACATTATATATAAGTTTTCTTCTAATGGTACAATTTTATTTTAAATTTAAGGTTTTGGATATTTTCAAATAAAATTATAAGCATAGGTAAATCGCAATTGAAACGATGATTTCATTATAAAAACACTAATTACATAAATGATAACTTTGAAATTTTCATTCCTTTAAAGTGAGAATGATGACTTTGGTGACTCAAAAATCATAATGATTTTAGTCTTTTTTATGAGAGTTATATATATATATATATATATATATATATATATATATATATATATATATATATATATATATATATATATATATATGCGCATAAAGACTTCATATTTTTTTTAAGTGAAATCTTTAAGTACGAGGAGATTTGATATTTTTTTTCAATTGCACTCTCCATTCATACCACTATTTCACTTTTTTTAAGAGTTAATTATGTTTTTCGTTCCTCAAGTATTGATCGATTTTGGTTTTCGTCCTCCATCCAAAGTTTGATCTATTTAGGTCCCTCATGTTTTGAAACTCATGGAACTGGTCCTCATTTTTTTAACGCCGTTAGTTTGATTTGTCAGCTGGCAAACAGGGTGCCATGTCAGGATCCCATTTTAAGCTTTGGGTAACTTATGATTGACATGTGGTAAAAAAACATGATGTAAGTGACTATTTGCACGTGCTAAATAAACATGAAGCTTGTGTGTAACATAATTTGTAGCAGAATGTAGGGTTTTGTTAAAATTAGAAAGAAAGGGCATTTGGTGAGGAGGAAAGGATTGGATGCGCATTCGAGAAGGAAGGGAGAATCACTTATTTGTACGATATCATCGAAAGCTAGGAAGAGTAATTAGATAACGAAGAAAACATTGTAAGACAATGGTTTCATCTACAACATCGCAATTTGTGGAACTTAGGTTAGTTTGTTTGTGGTTTCACTGTTTAAGGTATGCTTTAGTTGTTTGTTGATTCCGTTTATTGTTCGATTTTGAGTTTATGTGTTCATTTCAAATGTAAGGTTGGGAATGGGGTTTGATGTCGCTTTTCATCATATGGGTAGGTTCAAAAGGAATATGAGATTGAAATACGTTGGGGGTGAAATTCATGTTGTTAAATGGATCGATCCTGATTTTTTGTCGTTCTTTGAAGCATTGGGCATTGTGAAAGAGTTCAAATATGGTGTTGATGTGAAATTTTAGTGGAAGGGTTCAAAAGAAAGTATATTAAACAATATGAGATTGTTGAGTGATGATAAGGAAGCTATAGTGTTAGCTAACTTTGTAGAGGAGAGAAAAAAAAAGATTTATATATATATATATATATATATATATATATATATATATATGTTCAAAATGTTCCTAGTCAGCTTGAAGTAGTTCACTTTATTGGTGGTGGTGGATTGGAGGAAGTTGTGGGTAAGGATGAAGGTTTGGGTCAAGAGGAAGTGGTAGGTTAAGATGAAGGTTTGGGTCAGGAGGAATTGGTGGTTGAAGAGGAAGTGGTAAGTGAGGAAGATGTATTGAGGGAGGTAGAAGTGGTGGGTCAAGATGATGTGATTGGTGAAAAGGATGTGGTGGGTGAAGTGGAAGTTGTGGGTGAAGAGGTTGTGGTTTGTGAAGAGCATGTGGTGGAGTAAGACGAAATATTGGGTGAAGAGGATGTGGTTGGTGAACAGGTTCAGGCTAAAGAGGAAGAAGGTTCAGCTAGAGATAAATTGGATGATAGTGAAGAAGAAAGGGTGGCAAATGATGATGATGAATTATTTGGGTTGGACAATGGTTCACCGCGTAGAAATATTGGCCCTGTTTTGGATAGGTGGAAACCATTGAAACAAAATTCAAGCAGAGTGAGGAATACAACTAATGTTGGTGAAAGGTCATTTATGACTAATGAAGAAGTTGGAGTTCATAACATAAATAAGGAACACAATAGTGATGAATTGGATTTTGATGTGGACAGTGATGAGGGTGTTGTTAATGTAGGGCCAAAATTTTCAAAGTATAAACCTGAAGATATGAAGAAGAACTTCAAATTTAAATTGGGAATGGAGTTTTGTTCTTTGAAAGATTTTAAACATGCACTAATTGAACATAGTGTTTTAAATGGTAAAGAAGTTAAATTTGTTAAGAATGATCATAAGAGAGTAAGGGTTGTTTGTAGAAAAAATATGGTTTTTTAATTATGGTGAACAAGGTTAGAGGTACGCAAACCTTTAGGGTTAAGACACTTGTTGGGGGTTATAAGTGTGGAAGAGTTTTTGGGAACAAAAATGCTAATATAGATTGGATTGCTTAGGTTTTAATAAACAGATTTATGAATGTCGGTTTAATGACAGTGAATCAAATTATTGATGAAGTAAAGAAGACATACAATGTTGGCATAACACCTTGGAGGACTGGAAAGGCAAAACAAATTGCGATGGACTGTTTCGTGGGGGATGGGCAACATTAGTATGGTGGTTTATTTGATTATGTCGCTGAATTGTTGAGAGTTAAGGCTGGTACTTTCAAGATTAAGATCAACCAACCGCAATCCACTTTGCCACCAAGGTTTGGCATTTTTTACATGTGCTTAGAGGGTTGTAAGGAGGGCTTTTTGGCTGAGTGTAGACCTTTCATAGGTGTTGAGGGTTGCCACTTGAAGATAACTTATGGTGGTCAATTGTTGGTTGTAGTGGGTAGGGACCCCAATTACCAATACTTCCGATTAGCCTTTGTTGTTGTTGAAAACGAATGCAAAGAGATGTGGAGGTGATTTTTGACAATGTTGTTAGAAGATATTGGTGAGATTGAAAATCATCGTTGGCTATTCATTTCAGATCAATAAAAGGTAAACCAAATAGATAAACTAAATTTTAACAGATTTCAAATTAATTAACATAATATTCTGATACAATGCTACATTTGTTTGTAGGGACTTATGACTTGATGAGATTTTGAATGGGGTGGAGCATCGTTTATGTTTGAGGCACCAATATAGAAATTTCAAGAAGAAATTTGGTGGTGGTGTAGTCATGAAAGACCTTATGATGGGGGCAGCAAAGGCAACTTTCTACGTAGGATAGAAAAAAAAGGGTGAGTTGAAAAATATAAATCCTTATGCTTTTAATTGGTTAGTTGTCATTCCTACGAAGTCATGGTGTAAACATGCATTCAACATTTACCCAAGATATGATGTGTTAATGAATAACCTATCTGAGTCATTTAATAGTACTATTTTACTAGCTTGAGATAAACCAATCATTAGTATGATGGAATGGATTAGATCCTACATAATGAGTAGATTTTCAACACTTAGAGAGAAATTGAATGGATATCTAGAAAATGTTATGCCTAGACCCAAAAAAAGACTTGATAGGGAAATGGAAAACAAAATGGGAATTGACTTCCTATATGGGCAGGGGATGCTAAGTTTGAAGTCACGTAGGGGTTCATGATGGAAAATTTTGTGGTTGATCTAAGTAAGCATAGTTGAAGTTTTTATTTTTGGGATTTGGTGGGTATACCTTGTAGGCATGTTGTGGTAGCAATTAACTATAAGATAGAAAATCCCGAGGGTTATTTTCATGCATATTACAAAAGAGATGCCTATTAGGCTTGCTATGACTAGGGGTCGCAATATGGACATGGTCCGACAGGTCAACCCGCAGGCCCGCCAAAGAAAACATGGGGCGGGTTAGGACCTTGAGCCCGCTTGCCCGCAACCCGTACGAGCTGACCCACATAAGAAAAATTTGCACTTGTGTATATCAGTTACTTTCCTTCTAGACTTTTGCATGAACATTCCAAATTCTTGTATGACTGTAAACGACAAGTATTATGTATTTTTGAACGTGCTAAAATTTGAATAATACATCGTGTATATCAAAGTACGAATATGAATATGATGAAAATGTTGAATTATCATTTTATCATCAAACTTCCCAAAGTCTTTGCTTAATTTTTTGAACTTGTTAAAGTTTTCAAATTTGTTGAACATTGAAAGCTTTATCATAAAATTCTTTTGTTAAAAAAAAAACATAGGGAACTGGCTCGCAGGCTTGCAGGCTCAACTTATGTGGGGCATGCTAGAATTTTCAGTCCGCATTGAAAATGCGAAGCGAGCCAGCTCAGACCGCATTTTGTGGGCCAAGTGTGGGTCGGGCCTAAACGAGCTGGCCCGACCCACATTGCCACCCCTCGTTATGGCTCTCAAATTATCCTTTGTTACCACTCTTCATCATTGTAGAACGTTATACACAAACGCGACTGTTGTTGCCTACGTTTCCTTGCACCAACACGATATCTAGAAGCTCCTGAACATTGCTCTAATCCTAAAATTAAAATTTTATGGTTTGAAAAATTAACCACAGACCCTCTTTTAAGTTAGTCAAAAAAATAAAAAGTTAACTAATTTCGTTTAAAACCATGTGTTTACTATAACTTAAGTATTACTTAAAAACGGGATCATGACATGGCATTTTGTTTGCCAACTGACAAATAAAATTGACGGTGTTCATAAATGAGGACCAATTCCACGAGTTTCAGAACGTGAGAGACCTAAATAGATCAAACTTTGGTTGAGGGACGAAAACCAAAATCGCTTAATACTTGAGGGACGAAAAACATAATTAACCCTTTTTTTTAATGAATGTGAGGAGACTTTATTTTTTTACGTCTTTACATCAATTTTTTTTCTTTTACATATTAGTTGTAACACCCCATTTAATTAATAACGCTAATTAACGGAATGTCACGCGGAATAGTATTAGAAACAAAGTTCTGGAGTGTAGACACTACTCCTCACGATTATCCAAGAGAAAACCCGAATAAGAAAAGGGCACACTATGATGCCATAACAAAGTATAAAATATAAATCATCAACATTTAGAATTTTGAGCCTAAAGACCAGTGGTACACGGGTCATAGCCCTAAAGGAAAGTCCAAGTAAACCTAGATCTAGTCCAAGCAGACTATGCAGTGGAACCTCCATCACCCTCATGATTATGGGGAGTTCTCATCTCTGCTCACATCAACAAGTTGATAATCATTGTTAAAGAAAATACCACACCACAGAACATACAACAAACAACATAAGGGTAAGCTAGAGTCAAAATTAGTTTTATCATGCAATCAGATATACTTTCACAGTCCAATATACATACATCATCCAAGCATGTTATGACCTTCCAATCAATACACTAAGACTCGACGCGACTCATCCGGATACATATAATCTGGTCGGATTCAGCGGATGCTTGCACTTGTGGTGAATACCTCTGCTCACCCCCGAGATGCTCACCCCCGAGCTATGTGTTACAAGTATTACAATGAATCAATCCCTCACACACAAGGTTAGCCCTTAGTGAGTTTCAGGCCTCCTACTACTCTCACCATAAGAGTCAGTCCGCTCTAAGTGAGACTAACTGACTCCTTAGAGTGTCAAGATGCAACCTTACCTTGAATCCTTACCAAATTATACAAATGGGGCACCACCATGGACACCCACTAACACCGGCCATGGAATTACGTCCCAACCACTGAAGCACGACCCTAAAATCCCACTTAGAGATATCAAGGAATTATGCATTGACCCTCGACCAATCATGCTCAAACAATCGAATAATATTTATCATGCAAATAATCTCAGACCAACCTTTATAAACCATACTCATTCATATTCAAATGTAGAATCAATACCAACTCATCCTTCCCAAACCATGAATATAGAATTTCATCTCATACCAATACCATGCCACTTTAATTACCAACCATCTCATACATGTCACATGCCAAGGTCATGTTAAACTTATCAATCACAGACCATAAACCATTCTACTCATACTCATTCACCCAATTCATGCTTTTAAAAGTAATTGAATCAATCCACAAGTTCAAGTTAAAGTAAGGAATTAAAATTCTGCAGCAATTCTCGCTTAAGCTAGACTAGTCTCGCTTAAGCTAGAAATTCTTGCTTAAGCTAGACTAATCTCGCTTAAGCAAGACTGGTCTCGCTTAAGCTAGACTGATCTCGCTTAAGCTAGACTGATCTCGCTTAAGCTAAAATCTCTCGCTTAAGCTAAACTGACAGCTTTTCACTAGTTTCAACATGTAAGAACACAAAATCTCAAACAACAAAAACTAAAGAAAACACAAACCCGTTGCATAAAACGTTGGCATCATATTTTCATGCTTTAAAAGGGTAAACAAATCAATCATGGGAGCATACAAGTATTTAAACAACTTTGTCGTCAATCTCGCTCAAGCTAAGGAGCTCTCGCTCAGGCGACATGGGTCTTTCGCTCAAGCAAAAAGCTTCCGCTTAAGCGAGATTGAAAACAGAGAGCACTTCGAGTTCTCGCTCAAGCTAGCCCATCTCGCTCAAGTGAGGAAACCAAAGGGGGGCGAGTTACTGCCATTCTCGCTTAGGCGAGAGCTTCTTGTTTGGGCGAAAAACAGCTCGCTTAGGCGATCATAGCAGATCTCACCTACTCTCACGCATGCCAAGCCAAAAATCCATCCATAAACAATACACAAATTATTTTCACACCATCAAAAGCACATCAAATCATCAAGAGCACCCAACAGAACTAAAACAGGCACATTATTTATAAAAGCATAAAAAAAATCCTAGCTTCCCTTACCTGGAGCTAATATCGGGCTTCGACTCTTAAACCAACGGGACCGGCAGCTCCAAGAGCAGATCTAAGAGGTGAAGACGAGCTGAGTTTAGAGCTAGCTTGACCACGATTGGGGCTAAACCCTAGCAGAGCCTCTGTGGGGTAAAGGAGAGTGTGAGAGTACTGTTTCTGCAAGAATGACAGAAGTGAGAGGGGTTTGGTTGCCTTAGGGGCCTTGGACACCTTATGGGCCAGCCCTTAGGCCCATAAGATTAGGGGAAGCCCTTTAAAAATTAGGGCAGAATAAAAGAGGATTTTACATTAATAATTTGGGATTTTTTAATTTAAATTCAAGAATTAAATTTTATAACTATAAATTTTTTATTTTTTATTTTTTGTGTACACTTTTTATAATTCTAATTGTACCCTTTATAATATTGCTAATTGATTTTTTAATAGTAATTACTATATTGAATTTAAAAATCAAATGTCGTGAGTTTCATTTTTTTTTTAGTTTATACGCTAACATTCATATACTTATTATTATTACTTTCAATTTCCTTTTCTTTAAACTTCAAAAATACAAACACATACATCACCTATGTTTCAAACATAGTTTGTGTTTCCACCCTTTTTCTTAAAATTTGAAGGTATAATTATTAGGGATGGCAAAATGGGCCGGGCCCGACGGGCCGGCCCGCCAGCCTGCCAGTAAATACATGGGTCGGGTCCTGAAATTCAGCCCGCCAACCTGAAACAGCCCGACCCGTCAAGCCTGCTGGTCCGTCGGGCCAACTCGCGGGCCAAAACGGGCCAGCTCGCGACCCGTATCACTTAGTAAAAAAACAGCACGTGCACATTTTTTTCAGTATCCCTCCCTCAGACACACTCTGCGCCCAGACACCTCACACTCACACACTCTATGATTGCGTCTCTCTCTTCTTCTCGACTTTTCTCTGCGATCACTTATCCTCCACCCAAGGCGCCGCTGGCCACCACGTCGCCGTTGGCCATACCCGCTTCTCCTCCACCGAATCCACCACGTCGGTGGCAACAACGAGAAAACAACGTCCACGACCACCACGAAAACAGCAGAGCCACCGTCGGACTGCGATTGGCGGACGATTCCGACCGCCACGACCACCGCGAAGACAGGTATGTTCCTAATTTGCGTTCTGGTTCCATTTCTCCCGATTTGTAACCTAAAATCCCGATTTTCCTAACCCTAAATTTGTGATTTTGTGATTTCCGACCACAACGACCCATTCTGTGATTTCCGATTTGTTATTTCCGACCACCATGACCCGTTAATCCATGTTCATCCTTAAATCTTCCCCAATTTCAACTTCGTAGTTGTTGCCGTTAATCACTTATTTGGATTGGAGGAAACCATATCGATCCATTGCTTTTAATTGAGATGAACGATTGGTCTGGATTGTTTGTTGATGTTTGTTGGTCTGGATTGTTATACATGTTGTTGGACTGTTGTATAATGGTATAATGGTATTGTGTTGTTGTTTTGAGCTCCTAATGTTGATGTTTGTGTAGTAAAATGTTGTTGGACTGTTGTATAATGGTATAATGGTATTTGTGTTGCTGTTTTGAGCTCCTAATGTTGGTATAATTAGTTGTCTGTCATCTCATGATCTGTTCTTCCCACTACTGCCACAGCTGTTTCTTATAATTCCCATCTCCACCTTCATTTCATTTGATTTAACTCACATGCCATGTTGACTTTCAATTTTCTTCATCTGGGAACTGGGTATTAATTTTTATGTCACTCATTTGTTTGTTTTAAGTTCACACTGCAGCACATGTATTAATTTTTATGCACATCTATTTTTATGTGTAATCTGCTGCTACTATGTTAGTCTTAAATGCTTCTATTTTTTTATGTAGTTGCTTGCACTTTGGTTATGCTCCATGCCGAATGATGTTCTGATTCAGACATGTTATTGATGCTGCAACAGTGACCTTGATGACTTGCAGTTGCAGTTGCAGAGAGCAAAACGTCATTTACATGTGTTTTTAATCATTTCAATTTGTTTGGACTTTGATGATGCTCCTCTTTTTAGGTTACATTAAATCATGGACTATTGTATTAATGCAGACCACCCTGACTATTATAGTCACTACTGCTGGTAGATTTATATATTGTAGGGTTGTTTGTTTTGTGATCATTTTCTTGTCTGAACCTGCCTGAAGTTGAAGTGAATCAGTTATGTTATTATATATTGCATTGCAGGGCTGTTTTTGTGTTGTGATAATTTTCTTTTTTAATAGATCATTGTTGTTGTATTCTTAATTGCAGGAGAATTTCTTTTGGTAATATAACATTGGGACATTATTCAGTCAACTAAATTTGAAATGAAAAAAATTAAAATCTGATTGGGCCACAAATTATACAGATGAGAAAAAACTGGTGGACCGGCCCACCAACCCGCCAGCCCGCGGGCCGAGCCCAGAAACGCAACTCGTTTTACCATGTCGGGCCAACCCGGCCCATTTAATACAGGCCAAAAACGGGCCGGGTCAAAACGGGCCGGGCTGGCCCGTTTTGACACCCCTAATAATTATTGATTTGGTTTCTCAATTTTTTGAATTGGTTCAATTTGGTTTCTGAGTTTTTGAAATGTTCAATTTGATCTCCTAGTTTTTGGAATGTTCAATTTAGTACCCTTATTTTTTAGAGTGGTTCAGTTTAGTACCTCCCATTATATTCCAATTAATGTTGTTTGTATACTGGTGAGCTATCACTATGCAATAGAAACACGAGTGAAGTTATTAATTAGGTTGGTTTGTTTATTGGGTGTAGTTAACATTATTTTAGTCTCTCTTTTAATGTTTTCTTGATCAAGTGTATTCAATATGATATTAAGATTAGTTGTTTGATTTGTTGCATAGTGATAATTCATCACTGTACAAACGGCGTGAACTAGAGTATAATAGAAAGTACTAAATTGATCAACTTTAAAACATAAAGTTACCAAATTGAACCTTCCAAAAATTCGAAAACAAAATTGAACAAACTCAAAAAATTAAGGATTAAATAATAATTATACCAAATTTTAAAAATACAGAAACAACAACACTTGTTGCGTAACACTTTTGTTTCTGATAGTATTTTCAAAAATAACATAATGTGTTTATATTTTTTAAGATGTAGTTGAAGTTTTTTTTTTTCAAAATTTAACATAAAAAACAAATCTAGCTACATTTTAAAAAATATAAACACCTAAATATTAATTTTTAAAATATAAAAAACACAATCCTATAATTATAAAATTGAATTCTTAAATATAAATTAAAAAAAATTAAATTACTAAATACATAGAACGCTCATTTAATGTAAAAAGTTAACAATAAAAACAAAAACAAAACAAAAAAGTAAAAAGAACAGTGATTATGTTACTTAAAACATAAGTGAATTCGTTAACCACACAGAGCCTTTACTAAAAAAAAATCGTATTTTACGAATAATAATAAAATTCTATGAACTACAAAAGTTGTTACCTGATAATTTGTTTTTAGGGGAACTTGTTCACACAGAAGTAACTTATATTTTTGTATTCTTTTTTTAAAAACACTAAAATTTATATATATATATATATATATATATATATATATATATATATATATATATATATATATATATATATATATATATATTACACCAATCTAGTTACAAATCGTCAAATTTACTTTTTAAATAACTATTGGGGCCGCATGATTGAGATAATAAATAAATCTTTAACCTTAAAGGCAAGTAAAGTCAAGAAATGTTATTTGATATGATCAAGAAATTTGGCCTCAAACGTACTCTTATTTCATGAATTCATTGATATAACATTCTTTTAAAGATTATTAATTCCATATTTGAAGGACGAACATTCTCTTTCAAAAAAAGATGAATGTAACTAACTGAAATCTTTAAGGGAACAAAATGGCATATCATGCATAAAAGTACATCTGTGAGTCAACAAAGCCAAAATGGGGTTGTTGGGCATTTTCACAGGACTTGCACCCGGTAAAATGTACATGAAAATGTGAAATGTCGGATATTTCTCTTCTTACTGAGCAACCCAGTGACAATGAAAATAGTTTTACCATGTGAATATGACTAACAACGAGACAATTAAAATCAACCTATACTAACGAAATAATCATTTAATATCTAATTATATTAATATTTTTTAAATTGTATTGTTAATATATTAAAATAAACTAACGAATATTTATTTAATAAAGGGTGTTCAAAAATATAATTGTTCTAAGCTCAGTTAAATATGTAAAATATAAATTTCCAACAAAACACAAAACACGTAAATTTACATGTTTACTTGCTGAAAGGGCAGGGATGTACATGTACATCCTTCTGTACCGTTTCCTGGCTATTTCCTTACACCTATATTCCCCGTTTTACCACGGGTGAAATTACAATAGTGCACTAAAAAGGTATGACATGAATTAATTTGGTAATGGGGCGATATATTTGAGTCTGCTTGGGCAAATAAATGCTCGGTAAAATTATGATACATGTACATTCCTCAGCAATACTAAAACAGATCAGTGGCAAAAAAAGAGAACCAAAAAAGAAAAAAACAAAAACAAAAACAGAAGCCAATCAGAAACAGATTGGAGAAGATAATATACAATGATACAAGTGAATGATGAGTGACATGACCAAATTAATGTTGCAACATGAATGGAACTGAGAACTCCCTCATTGTAGTGTAGGTCACAGGAAAGCCGCACGAACGAACGGTGGAACTAGAATGTGATCTCACAAGGTGCATGAAATGTTCTTCCTCGACATATAGGTTCCAGGTTTTCACCAGCATACGAACAGAGTGGTGACACTTCAACACCTGAATGAGGGGCAATCACATTTCGTGAAAGGAAAAAGAAGAGTTAAGTAAAACAATAATCTCGAAAAACACGATCTCTCGATTTCTTGCTGACGAAGGTTCTGTGTGTGTGAGGACAATAGTCCAGGCACAATTATATTTATTTTCTTCCAGGCTATGGAGTAATAACTTACCGGTTGCATATAAGGGCACTGAATGTGTTAAGAAGCCACCTGCAGCGACTACCCATCGAGTATGGAGTCGAAGAACAAGCAGTTTTGCACTGTCTGGAGTGTCAACATTGGATCCATTTGCATTTTTCACCGGTGCAAATTCTTCCTCCCGCAATACCTGAGCAGATATGCATAAAATATGCAATAATAAGAGTACAATCCTAAACAAACATCACATCAAGAAAGATATTAACCATTTTAAGTAAAAATTAGAATTATAGTCACCTCAAAAAGTGCAGTCGTAGGAGCATATGGAAACGCATCAAATATAAACTGTTCAAGTTTTAATCCCATTGTATATCCATGTATGGAAGGTATTTTCTTCTCCGCGAGATGATAACTGAGCATAAAACAATGCACGGATCAGCATATATAAACTCCTAAAAGATGGCGGATTATGGCACAGAAGTCAACAGGTAACTCCACAGCGTTTTCACTTCATCAAGATTCATTAACTATCAACTACTGATAAATCAGGCATTAGAAGAATAGTGTGATTAATCTTCCTGAGTAATCCATGTCATCTGATTAAAGTAGCGAGGTAGTTTTTTTAACTCGAATATGTGGTTATATGACAATAAGGCTACCAGGTTGCATGCCTTGCAATTAATAATTCTCGCATTTGGAATTCAAAACAGTGAGAAGAACAAATAATGGGGGCAGGGAAGTTGGAATGAAGAGGGCAACAAACATACATGCTGTCTTTTTCAAGGCCATTTGCTACTTGGTTCAGAAAATCCAGAGTGAACATGTGTAAGCAGATCTGAAATCACAAGATTGATCAGAAACCTTGAATATTCAAAAACCAGCCAGTTAAGAAAACAATCAAATTCTAAAGTACGAATATTTTCAAGATCTATACATGACCAGATGAAAACTCAGGCTTATCCCTTTAAAGGGGTTAGAAAAATAGATTAATTGACACCATTGCGTCATTGTCATGTGACCTTTACGAATTTAGCGTGGTTAATAAAGAAATTGAGTTATGAATCATATTAATAAAAGCCACTATGATGGCAACCAGATGAATGCATAGAGAAGAAAGCGTTGGTACAAAATAGTAAAAAACAAAACTAGAGGGTAATTCTCATCATCAGAAGAGGCTCAGGACTTTTTGCGTTCGATATGATCATATATTCTCTTCTAGAAATTTTCATTGGTCTCTAACGGTGTATTCCCATATGATCATATATTCTCTTCTAGAAATTTTCATTGGTCTCTAACGGTGTATTCCCATTTGCTAACAGAGAATATCTGATCATATCAAAGCGCAAAAGCTGCTGTCCCTCGTCTGGATCTCAGCAAGCTAATATCAATAGTTAATAGCTTTGGTTTCCACTTATTTAGGATGTGTACTAATATGACCAGGGAGTATTAGGCAATTAAAATTATAGAGGTAGGGAAGCTGAAACAGTAGAAGAGGGTATAGAAGAGTGGGCATTCTGAAATTACCATTTGGGATCTGAGCATTAGCTTTGTTGGGAAAAAGGAAAAAGTTTGGACGGAGAATTCTCTCCCTTTTCTTAGCACTTCAATAAACATTACGAAAGTAGTCTAACCCTCGTCCTCTCTTTTATCTGTCTTCTCATCTGTTTTTTTTTTCTTTTCTGTAAACTAAACCCTTTTCTAGGTTCCTAACATGTAGGGTGTTAGCTCTTCAACCCTGGCTTTCCATTCTAGAGGATCATAACCAAAATCCAAGGGCACTGATCCTCAAATAAACTAAGAAAGAGGACAAATATGGCAGATTGAATGCAGAAAGCAAAAGCCATGAACTTAGAAAGAGGACAAATAAACTAACGTTACTCCAACAAAATCGAAGACGGCCAGTTGCTTGATTGACTGCAGAAGCTAGTGATGACTCCAATTCAGTGTATTCAACTACAGTAAGAGGACCACCTTTGCCTCGTCGTACAAACACACCAACCTTTTCTTGTGGATATGCCTGTATATAATGAAAATGTAATATAAAATATACGAAGAACAAACTTAATTGAATCACTGATTTTGAAGTGGAAAAAAACTACTTTCATCTGTTACCTTGCGGACAACTTTTGCAGCAGCAGCAACACCTTTATCAATAAAGTAGCCTACAAATGTTGGATCGGCAACACGAACCTGTTTCACAAGTCCTTATCAAAATGTCTTCAAATGAGAAGTGATAACTGACCAGGTTAACAAAAGAGACAACATAGGTACAAAAATTTAAATTACCAGAGCATTATCAACTCCATAGCAATCAATATACTTAATTCCTTTTGAGGCCATGTCCTCCAATAATTTGGTTGATTTCAGAGCTGAACAGGAAAAAAAAAAGGTATTCCAACATATTCAATTTTGACCAATCAATATGCAAAACAAAAAACAAATCAGTATATGTAAGCATTACAGACTGGAATATGAAATAATAACTCGTGTATATAAACCCGCTAGGTACCTGAATATACTCCACCATTCCCGTCAGGAGCCTTCGCTACCTGGCTTTAAAAGTTTCAAATATTAACCACCAGAAAATTCAAAAATAGGAACATAAAACCAGAGGTACTATAGTTAAAACTTGGCTAGATAACTAAAACAAAACATAAAATTGTGAATAAAGAATCATGTCTTCGACTTCTCCTTCTCTAATTAGAAATTTATATTTCACATGTCCACAAAGAATTGAAGGGAAAGTTAGAAAATCAAAGCCTTTTTTAAAGTTTAGTCTCCAGTTACTTTTGTTACTTAAATATCTTAATCATATGCCCAAATTTAAAAATGTCATGTCATAAGGATTAAGGAACCCTGAATACTCTATAATCATTTCAACATATTGATTAGTTAATCTTTCTTTCCAACCAGCAATCCTCAATTTTACGTAATCCCAGTTTAAAACCAAATATGCACACAATCCAGCCCAAAATGAAAACTCAATTCTCACATTCCCTCCAACCTTTTTCACATAAATGTGTTCTTATTTCTCGTCAGTACTGTGAAAAGAAGGCAATAAATAGCAATGTTAAATGGTAAAAAAACTTGAAGGAGGAGAAGAAGAAAAGTAGACACAATTGTTTATTGCTAATTAATTCCCAGATAATTCTTTGGAAAGTATTTAAAGACATCTTCTGGTGGACTTGCTTGGAAGGTAAAGACTCTACCAAGGTGGCACCGAAAGCAGTAACGAATTTCATTATTACTATCACCTACCTAACCAACCAACCACGAGCGTTTTAGTTAAGAATAATGTGTGGTGTGTTCTCTTATTTTCAGAAGCTATTTGTTACGTTTACTTTTACAGGATACTTCAACCTGAACTAGGCATACACTGATATGCAGCAGCAGCCAAATTCCAATTTTGAAAAACTTGAAGAGATGCACACAGTTGCTCCAATTTGTGGCATAATAACACGATCAAATAAATAAATTATTTATCAGCAACAACAGGTTGAATGGTAAGTTCTTGCTACCCTCATTTTTCAATGTTTTAGTTAAATCCATTTAAGAAAACAAAAAATGAGAAGAAAACGTATTTAAAGCTCAGTAAAAGAATGAGAGCACACCCTGTATGGAGTCTCCATAATAAATCTGCCATCCTTAGAAACACAAGGGATTGTTCCTTGTTGGAAAAAGGTAACCTATACCAAAAAGATGAGTTCTATAGTAAGTAAACGATGGTAAAACAAGTACTAATATAGTGCCAAAAAATGGTTTAGACATCTTACCTGTTCAGCCTCGAGACCGAAATATTTATGACTTTCAAAGAATTTGCGTGTTGCCTCATCAGTGAATGGACTAGTCATTATGTACCAGTGTATTTGTACCGAAGAAGCTGAATCTGCAATACATAAACTGATGAGAATGTAACAGAAGAATGCATGAAAAAACTGAAGCAAGACAAGTGGAATTTACTCTCATTTGTAGCTTGAGCCGCTAGTCTTTGGGCACAGAGAATCCTCTCAGCTTGAAGTTGAAAGAGTGATTTTCCAGATGGAAGTCCAATATCTAAAATATAACATAATTGTTAGAAATATTTTTTAATTATGTTAGAAATATGATTTAAATATAACATTAAATAGAAAGATATGATATGGTAGATAGTAAAATATCTTACCAATTTACCAAATATTTTCCATATTTAAATATTAATTTTATTTTCTATTATTATATATTATAAATAATATTACTAATGTGTGGATACAGTAAACAATTACAATCCTTTCAATATGGTACCGGTATTACACTTGGTGACCTGTATTGCCACTAATTCACTGTTAGGCCTTGACTTTTTTTCTAGATTCATTGGCCTGGACTTTGTCAAGTAAACAATTTCCAATCTAATCTAATAATTTTTACTCTCTTGTAGTCCCCCCACGCCTCGGAGATTTCTTTTTCTTCGGCAGCTGTCCCGCTCTCAGAGCCTCTATGTTCTGCCATGCTCTCCAAGCAGTTTTGCTCCCTGACAGCCGCTTAGTCCTTTCAGCATCTTTACTTCCCGGTAGCCACTGAGCTCACCTAACATATTTTGCTCTTCGGAAGCCGTTGTAATCTCAAGGTTTCACTCCTTGGCAACCACTGCACTTTCCAAGCCTCTCTTTATTAGGCCGCTGCCATGCCCTCCGGCATACATTGACTCATATGATAGATATGGTCAGCTTATCATTGTAATTATTTACTGTATCAACTCCTGCAGCAACTAATTAGCTGACATGACTTTCTTATGGGTTTTCTGTTAATAACATTTGTAACAAGCTTGTCTCGTACAGATGCTCCAACTCTAACTTGAAGGAATGTTAGAAATATGATTTGAATATTACATCAGATACGATATGATTTGATAAAAATATCTTACCAAATATTTCTTATCATTAAATTAGTTTCATTCTTTATTGTTGTATCTCTTCATTATAAATAAGAATACTAATCTAACACACAATTACAAGCAGACCTTTCAATTATAATAAGACAAATTTTCATGATTACCCTCAAAGTTCCTTCAAATGACAAAAATACCACAACGTGTAACTTACTTTGAGATAAATAAAAGAGTAAGTGACAAAAATAAATACAGAAAGGCTTATAAAAATTTCACAGAAACGCAGACTGCTACTTAAATGAAATTTAGGAGTAAAGCTATGAAGAACACTAGAGAGAAAAGGGAATGGGAATTCAAGCTGATAGGAAATGCACTTAGTATTCATATCTACACCCAGTAAAAATCTTAGTGATCCCAGAATCAGAAATTATTAGCTAACTTTTACTTCTACATGCAAATATCAACTTGCTTAGTATGCCATTCAGGCTCAACATTCAACAACAACCTTTCTGCTTCTATTGCGAGTATATTTTGCATTCTGTCTAACCAGAAGCATTTTAACAAAAGAATGTATATATACATAGAAGCTTCCTGGTTTCCATTTAGACCAAAGAAAGTTGTAATCTTCCAAAAACTTGTTTGCCTGCAATAAGCATCTTCTATTGTTTCTAATTACTAATTATACATGAGAGAGAAGAGTGAGTGAGTACGTGAATACATAATTTGTAAATTATAAACATCATTAAAATCCAAGATAAATGAAAAATGAACTGAATGAAAAAAGAAATACACAAAGAAAAAAAACAGAGAACAAATGAGTATCTCAACCAAATGATGAATACAATGTATAGTGATAACTATATCATTCCCTGTTAACTGTTTAAGCAAACAATAATGATTTTGACATTATCTAGGATTTTATAAATTTCCCAGTAGCATAAGAAAGAAAAGGAACATGAGAAGGAGCGAAAAAGGAACAAGGGGTTGTTATGAGAAGGGATGAGAAGTAGACTGGGGGAGTTCGAAAATTTATAGACGGATGAGAAGAGAGATAAGGGGCGAGAGAGAATATATATTCGGGAAATTTCAGTCTCTGTAGCTTGGACTCAGCTAAAGAAATCGAGAGCTGTCTTATATTTCTGATCAAGTTTTCTACTTGTATTCCCTACCTTTATTCAAAAGATATCTACTGTTTGTGTGGAATCCCATTTAGATGCATAAAAGAAGCATTTCAGAAGTATTATGCCTCTGTTTCTAAAAAAAACTGGTCCAATATGCCAACTAAAGAGACTTTAGCTTCAATAATATGTTTTCAGTATCAAGTGAGAATACTCACTGAAACATCCTTTTGGATCCGAACTTCCTAGTCGAGTACCCTGCATTTAAATTTTTGGGACATTCTTAAGTCAGCCAAACAGATAGTCAACTACAAACATAACATAACAGTTAAGAATGAAGACTGAATGGTCACATAACAAATTGTCCAAGTGCACCAGTTCCACTAAGAATGTAATAGTGATACATAACTAATATTCTGAGACTGAAGACAGTAAGCATCAAAATAAATCAAGGCAAAAAGATTCTTTCTTCCAGCTGCCTTTCGTAAAAGATTTGTTTTATGCATCATACATCATTTGTATGTAGTAACATACTTCATGAAACAAGTAAATGTTTATAATTAAATTCTTGTCCAAATTTACTGTAGGTGCTTGTGATTCACAGCAAAAGTCCAGTGTAAAAATTACCAAGAAGAAAGCATAAGACAATACATCAGGCTAATTTCCCGACTACACATACACGCTGCAAAAAGTACTTAGGAAAAAAAAATCTATAATATCAAAATTTAAGATGGAGTAAGAATTGGATCAGCATTAACATCTAATACGATGCATAACCATATACAAAATTAGTTACATTTTTATTTTTACAACTAAATGTAACACTTAGTTCAATATACTATACTTAGTTTCATGATTTGCCTTTGCCAAAGGGAGACTTCTTAATTTGTCGAGTAAAGAAATATCGAAAGAAAAGGCAAAAGGCATCCATCAAGATATATTTTTATTGAGATGAGAGAGAGACACTAGGGCAACCCCATAACATAAAGCAACTTTATTGTACTTAATGATTACAATAAAACAGGTTAAAGCGGCTGCTTTTTATGCCCCTAAGAAATCAATTACCAATTATTTTAAGTGAAAAACAAAAGAGATTATCATAGTTGTAGCATACCATAAAACATCGAAGCAGATTACTAAAGTTAAAAAGAATAAATAAAAGAGCATCCGCTCTTACAATCACACCTTTGCAGCTAATGATGCGGCTTTTTAGGGACAATCAAAAGGAATGACCCCAACTTCTACTTTGTCTCTAACGGAGAAGGTTCCCAAAAAGGGTAGGCATAATAACAAAATAATGATAGAAATACAGAGAAACGATACTGATTGCCGATCATACTACTTCCTCCAATCCTAAGATTTTTTTAACTAAATCACATTCTTTAAGAAAATTAATTAGATTAACAGAAAACAATATATTTATCAATTTGTATCATTATTTTAAATATATATATATATATATATATATATATATATATATATATATATATGATTTAAATATCTGTTAGACATTAATATTCATAAATCTTTATATTCTAAATCATAAGAGAGAAATCTTTTATAATTTATTTAAAAAATTTAACTAAGGATATTTTAAAAAAAATAACCAATACTCCATTCAATTACAAAAAAATCTTATAAAAATGCAAACAATTTTCTAGAAAGTCTTGGAAATGTAAATAGGACAAGAGGTAGTATAATTTTTTAGTGATAATCTATAGTATCATGATCATTATCAATAATGCACTCAGTGTAATAAAGTTAGCATAAAACATGACTATAACACACCAATGCGCCTATCCAAAGATTCTAAACATATACATAACTGGCACCCACTTGAATCAAACAATGCTGAAATAACACATCATTATTATCATTCATTATCTTCCAATCACAAAAAAAATTAAAAAAAAAAAAAAAACATCTGCGTATGTTCATCCAAAACAGATTCAGGTATACCTGGCCACCGGATAAAATTAGCACAGCTAACTTGCCATCTGAAATAGCTTTCAAACCCATTTTCCACCATCTCTCACGATCCTCCTGGCTTCTCTCCTCCACCGTGGACACACTGCTCTCCGGCACAGGCTCAATGGCCGCCGACGGCAGTCCTGGCAAGCAATAACAGTTCAGCCACAGGAGGCAAACAAACAATCACGCACATGAAGAGAAGAAGTTGATTGGATTAACTAACAAACACACAATCACTAATTAGCATCCAAACCTTGAGATCGCAGCGAGCACCGAATAATCCGGTCAATTCGCGAAAGATCTAAACTCTGCAGCACGGAACACATTAGTTAAACAAAACAAAACAAAAAATATAATGATCCGAAAACAAGAAACGCCACGAAGTCCAGTAGCCAGTAGCGAATCTGAAGCTCGGGATTCTAATCGGAGGTTCAGAGAGTGAATTGGATCGGGAGGAAAATAAATCACCTCAATGTCCTTGACGAGAAGGTCGCGTTCCTCGGGGGAGAGCTCATACCAGAGGGCGAAAGCGTCTTCCTGACCAAAGTCTTTGAGTCTCTCGAGGAGAGCTTGCGGCGGCGGAGAAACGATGCCGTTGCCTTCGAATCCCACCGACGATGGTTCCCTCATTTCGCAATCTCTCTCACACGCTATCTATCTCTCTCTTCGATTTGGATTCAGATCTCGAATTGTGAAGATAGCGAGTGTGATGTGAGTGAGGTTGAGTGTTGGTGTTATGTATAGTTGGTTTGTTATGGAGACAGGGGAACAGTGGCGAGGAAGACAAGAATCAAATCGGTAACCACCCTCCTTCAGTCACTCTTATAATTACATAAATACCCCTCTCTCTTTCACATCTGGATTATGCTGCTGCCGTCATTATCAAATTCCTTTAGTAATTTCACCAAACCATAAAATAAAATATAATAAAAGTTTAGACCAATTTATTTCCTTGAAATTATTTGCCATTACATCTAATAACATTTAATTATTTTTATCACATCTCAATCATTGATACAATACAATGAATGATAAGTTAATTGTATTTTACATATTCATATAATTAATATGCATGCAATGTTACAATTTTATTAACTTTGACACATGTTTGTTGTTCTCATATTCATGAAGACCCATAGTACCAATCTTGCATATTCTTTTTTGGGGTGTTTTATAATAAATTATCATAACTACCAAATAATCATTTCATTCAGCTGGTTGAAGTCACGAACAGTCACCCAAGGCGAGTAAAAAAGCATTTAAATTGAAGTACCCACCACACACTATCCACATATAAGATTGTTTGGGATGATCTAAAGTTGATAATTTTTCTTTAAGCAAGCACATTGCAATAATTTAATTTTGACAGGTTACCATAATAGCACACCCAACCGACCCAAGAATATTGGTGTGGAGAGCAATAGCTTGGAGTTAGGCAAAAGCATATGTCAAATTTATATATACGGATATGCTCTTGATTCTATCAATATCATAAACATATCTTGTCATGCCATGGCCCGCTCATGTGAAATTCCGATTACCCCCTCCATCCTCATTCTCATATCATTACACTTTTTTTTTTTACGTCCGCACACAGATATGCTCGTGTCTGCTAAATCAAAATTCTCATATTTAAAAAATAAAAATTGCATATGTAGAAACTTACGTGCATATCGCATGGCAAAAATTCGTACAAGACCGACAGTGATACAAAGTGCATATATACTTAACATAGAGAATAATTGGTATATACATGTATAGCTAAGTATATGTAGAAAGTTTAGTTAAACTACGTTTTCAAGCCTGTTCCGGCAGTTCCTATAAAAGTACGTGTAATGGAAAGAGTAATGGGAGTTACTTTTGTGTACGCAAGTTAAAATCCTTTACTGATATCAGAATATTAGATAGTCCACAATTCCTGGAAGCTGTGTAGACTTTATGAAATAAAGCTCAATTTAAATGTAATTCCTTCAATCCAATACATGTAACTCACTACTACTAGAATTAGCAGTTTTAGTCCAATTGGTTTTACCACTAAATTATTAAGCTACTTTAATGAAAATATAAATTAATATTTTATTCTTTTAATACTTAAGTGATTTTTTGTAATAAAGACTACGAACATTCTTCACGGAAAAAATCCTACTCAAAATGATATAACTATCATACGCGCTAATTATTATTATTTTTTTAAATAAATCAACTGCATGTGTACAATTCCATCTTATGATCACACATTAAAAATATAGTTCCTTTGTTTGAAAATGATAGTTTTACAAACTGTCAATATGTATCTATTATAAATTACATTATATTATATACAAACTAAAGCCATCAATATTTTATTAACGATTTATTACTGATTACTTGGATGAACAGTGTTTTAATTATTTAATTTAAGAATTTTATTAAAGCTTTTGTTAATAGTACAACCAAATTGAATAAGATAAATAAATTAATTAATGAGAAAAAAAAAATTAATTAAGTCCATATAATTTGATATATATAATAATACAAATTAATGAGTATATTAAAGATTCAATTTAGATTGGTTTAGTTAATTTTAGTCATGGAAAGTGAAAAGGAAAACTAAATGAATTTCTTAAATATTTTTAAGTTTGATTTTTTTTCTTTTTAAAAGATTTTCTATTTTAAACAAGAAAATGTAAAATCGACGCAGCAATTGATGTTTTTTATTTTAAGTCTACAATAACGTTTACCTTTTTCACTTTTTAGAAAAACCCGCACATCTGGAGTCACTTATGTGTCAGCTACAGTACTGTTATCTCTCTTCACGCTGCAACCCACTTTAGAGTCATCGATCCCATTACCCTTTCATTGTTCATCAATCCTCTTGCGCTAACCCATTCACGTGGATCACTGGCATTGATCTCCATTGAAACCTCAAAGGTGAGGCTGATTACTTAGCAACAGTTCTCCAAGAATTCCACCCAAAACAAGCATAACAGATTTGAAATTTCATCTTCCACCGCTTATTTTCCTTTACAGCTTTCCAAAGAATATTTCATAATACTGTATTTATAACAGTATAGGAAACATAAACAGGCACTAAATTGTTTACCTTAAAATTTATTCCTTGGAATAAATAATAAGCCTTTTCAGGCCATATTCAAGAGTTGGCATTTCCATGCTTCCAAGTTCATATTTGCTGCAAAACAAACTCAGATGGGGTACTGAGGCCTCTGTTTGTCATACTTTCCTTATTATACTGATATTCACTAAATTTTGGGGTACTTTTGGATCAACTATGCATTGAAATCATATCACCTCTAACAAGTTAATCTAGAAGAATTAATTATCAAACATGTTTAAACGAAGATCTCTCTTTATTGATAGAAAATAATAGAGAAAGAGAAGTACATGTCCAGGAAAAGACAATAGCAGCTGCAAAAACAAGAGCAGAAATCTGCTTCAAAGAGGGAATGAGAGGATTTCCAATCATGTTCATCAGATCACGAAGGAAATATAGCACATTGAGGAGAAGGTCCCATATAATGAACCGACCACAAAGTAAACAAGCTTAATGGAAATCACAAGGATGATGCTTTCTCATTGAGTGCTTCTTTAACTGCTCTCAGAAGCGATGGCATTAATTTCTGGTTTGTAACAATAATACCAGAAACAACATCGAGAAACTTTCCTTTTGAAAAGTCCAACGGATTCCCCGCAGCATCCGTGACGATACCTCCAGCTTCTACAAAAGTCCAATCGCATTTATAGAAAATTAGAAGACACATTCACAATCTAAGCAATGCAGGAACCTAAATATTAGTTCATTGTCAATGAAAGTCACAATTACCGGTAGACTCCAATATTATGCTTGCATAAGTCATTCAAAAAACAACAGATAGAAATATATAGCTCATCCATGAGATAATGTCATCAGTGTAATGAGGAGTTGTGTTGGGTCCGCAGGAATATTATATCCATACAAAGAATATTCAAAACCGCACTCCTCTCAACAAGCAAATTTTCAGCAATTCCCTTACAACTATTTTCCTTTATTTTGCAATTTTTTTTTTCTTGTTTTCATTCTATATAAGAAACATCAAGTGTCTTCCCGTTGAAGGGAAATGACAATGAGTGCATACAACGTTTCAATTCCCCCTCCCCTCAGACCTTCCACGAGCAACAAATAGATAATCGTGCATTCAAATTATCTTTCTTATCATTTAAAGACCAAAGAAAGATCAATGCTAAGTAACATGATAAAGGCAAGTCAAACATAAACAGATTGAAATATAATTATTCACCGGCACTTTAACAGAGTTTATACACAGTCCAGACCAAATAGAATATTGTAAGATGCAACCACTGTCATACAGAGTTGACTATTCAAATGAAGCAATTTAAAAGGGTTTAATTTGAGCTCGACACTACTGTAATTTTGGAAAAAAATGACAAGTTCTAAGATTTGTACTTCATAATCTCTTGTGAAGAATTTTGGGTGCGCTCGCTTCGGAAAATGAATAACTAATTCCCTACCGAAAATCCAACTCCTCTAAGGTGTTAGGAGAAAAGCAGCCAAAATCTCTTAAGATTTCATCATGAAGAAAGTATTTAAAGTATATTAATATCGTTTTACTAGTGCAATTCCAGAGTTTAAAATTGAAATTCTACAGTAAGAATTGAGTATGTAACATGTATGAGTTCCGTGTATCTTAAAATATATTAGATGATATTCACATCACAAATATCTATCACTTCCCTAACTCCAAATCAAATTAAACCATAACCCCAAAAATACTTATAAAGATTCAACTATCATTGAATTACACAATGAAGTAAACTTAATCCTAGACATCAAAATTTATGTTCCATTAACTTCACATTTGAGACCAGCACTATCTTTTCCTTGAAAGCCTTCATTATTTCCTTTCAATTCAAAGTGTTAAAATTCATTACCACAAATAAAATTTGCTAAATGATGGAAATGGCTTAAAACTTATCAAACAAGGTTAGTTTTAACTTCACATTTAGAGTTCCTTGGCATCAGGCTCCAGGATGCATCATGCTAAAAGCATGAATAATCACAAATAAAAAAGGTTTAGAAAAGTTGCCAAGCTCCCTAAATTTGTTAAAATGTATAAACTTTACCTATGACAAGGAAAGTGTAGGACATTATACATATGATCAAATTATATTACATAAGTGAGTGTAAACCTCACTTTATAAGCTGTTTTTATAAGATTGAGTCAAACTTAAAGTTCATTTTCTAAGATGATATAGAGCCTAAGTTGACATGGATTGTTAGATCTATCATGTCACCTATTATCGAACTATTCACAAATATCTAGTTCTATTCTTGAGATGTTATGTCCTCGGCGGCATCGAATGTGCATTGGAGATCTCACATCAACACATCAATTTGAGATATGACCAAATTATAATATTCAAATGGATGCAAATATTAACTTATAAGCTAGTTTTGTAAGACTAAATTAGGCTTAAAGTCTTACTTTGTAAGAGAAAACATTAAAACACACTCCAGAAACCTATTCTAGATCCAAGTAAACTTTTAACTAGGACATGGACTTGATAAACATAAACATAGGCCAAATGTTATTTATGACCAATTCTGGACAGTTATGACACTCATTTTAAGCAGAGCATGTTTACCAAGAAAAGATTGGTCAATTTCATTAAAGAAATACTTCAGAACAGGAAGAAAAACTAATGAAAATTAATACCAGTCACAACGATACTTCCAGCAGCATGATCCCATATTTTTTCACGGTATCCTTTGTGAGGGAAACGCAAATATATAGCCCCATCTCCTCTTGACAGAGCTCCATATTTTGCTTGGCTATCAATTCTGACTGGTGGTGCTTTGACACCAAGTTTCTGTTAATTAAGTAACGTTCAAGAATTTTGTGTAATTAAATCTAAGAGAGCTAAGAGTTAAACTAAAAAACAATGAAAAACAACAAATGTGCTAACTATAGAAATAACATTACTTCTGCAATGGAGCTAGACAAGTCATGAGAGGAGTGCGCTGCTTCAAAAGATTCAAATAATGATGCTTCCTCTGGATTATCAACATCCCAGACATGGACCTGGATGATCATTTGGACATGGCACAACTGTCAAATGACATTACCAAAGTGACAAGTATGAAAAAAACTTGCAAGCACCAACCCTAGTTTGTGTAGAACCACCCAGTGTTTGCATATATGCTCCATCACCAACTTTAGCAAAGAAGAGACAACCGACTTCATTTGAAGAATGCTGCTGATTAGAGCCAATGGATGCCAGTGGAAGATTTGGACAAGCCAAGACACCCAATACAACTTTTCCTTCATGTAGCAAACCTAATGCTATAGCATATTGATCTCCTCTTACAAACCTATTATGTCATCTCACAAGCATGAGATACTCAATGACACGATCTCCATAAGTGACCATGCAAGTGAAACAAATGGTATAAAAATATAGACAGTAAACCTATTATGTCATCTCAGAAGCATGAGCTACTCAATGACACGATCTCCATAAGTGACAATGCAAGTGAAACAAATGGTATAAAAATATAGAGAGTAAAATAGGAAATAATGAAGAAAAATAATTATTTAATCAAATGTTTGATTAATTTGATAAGTAAAGAAAATAAAAGTAAATACTAATATACTAGTATTTTATATTATCAAATTTTTATGAGTAAAAAACTAGATTTTAAGGTTTTCTATTATCATTTTATGTTTTATTTGTTTCCTGATTTTAAAAGTTGATACAAGAAACGGTGACAAAAAAAAAATGAAAGTAGAAAATAATAAGTGGTTTTTTCCTGTTTACCTTACAAACTTTTGAAAACAGGAAGTACAATGAAAAGAAGGTGGCCTTTTTTCAATTAAAAGTGAAATATGAAACGATGCCAGCTAATAAATAATGTCTTTCAAAATTAAAATCGCCATTACAGCTATATGTTGGTTGGAACATTGAATTGATAGTCGATGGATTTCAACAATTATTTTTTCCTTACTTCCTAAACAAGATAAGATGTTGAATGACAACTGCAATCTCAGATAATAATAAGATTAATAATACTAGATAAAGTCATATGTTTTCCATGAGATATTACAAACAAATTCGTGCTGCAAGAACATTAACTTTTTTAGAAAAATAATATAATGAAATTCGACTAACAGTAGACAAAATTTACACCAAAATGAATTTTTTTGAGAAAAAAAGAATACTCACCCTTTCGTACCATCTATCGGATCCAAAACCCAGTGCTGTCCAACTGGACCACCTTCAGACTTACCATTGTCAATGGCCGCAAGCACATCATCTGTTGTTAAAGTAGGAAAGCTATCTGATCCTTCACTAGCAAGAGTATCATTGACAAGTTCTGTAATGCGCTTCAGTGTTTCCTGGCCACTTTCCTTACGAAGATCCCCTGAATCCTGAATTTTTAAAATTGGATTTTATACTCAAGCATGGAAATGAAAGCAAAGTCTACATGTACAAAAAACCTGTAAGAATTTACAATTTCACCTCCTCGGCTACTATTGAAAATGGTTCAGAAGGAAGTTCTCTCTCAAGTATAAAGCTGACCAATGCTTGTGAACCTGTAAACCACAAGACAGCAACCCGATTTATATGAAGTGAATTGAAACTTCATTTAAACCTCAATGAACAAGTTTAGCAACTAGAATAATATAAAATGAAAAATTACAGCTAAAATTGTAAATAACTTTCTTTTTCACAAGTGGTCCAAATTACAGGCAATGAAGCACAAGCTCATAATATTACATGATCTTTCAAAAAATATGTTTGTAGAAGCATTTTAAATCACCACATTACAAAGAACATATGGAAGATCCACTATTTATTGAGGTGGTGGTAGCAGGAATTTCGACTAATGTGCATAATGACTGGTTTTTTTATGTGAGAGCAATTTGCCCAAAAACTTGCTGGTTGAGCTAACTACAATTAGGTCCTCTTTTCGTACATGCAAAATGATTACTAGAATATGGAGACAGGTAGCAGAACAATACATAATGTGAAAGAGATATATAAATTAGTGAGGGAAGACAAACAAAACATCTGCTATAGTTGCATACTTGCCTGTCATAACATAGAAGCAAATTTATACAAGTGCAAGGTCTTTCCTCATGTCTGTCCTGTAAGGAAAAATGCTTTACACCAGCCAACAATTGGCTTATACTAGCTACTCATCACAAGTTTTCAACTAAAAGAGAGTTTCAATTAATGGTTTAAAACAAGTATGCTACGACTATTAAGTCACTGGTGTAGAGCTTGTATTTGTAGCAATATTATTAAAGTACAACTCCCCTACTCTCGTTGAGGAAATGCTAAAGATTTCAAAACTACAATGATACTGTTAAAATTCGCTGGCTCATTCTTGTAAACTGAATTAGTTGAATATTAACAGGATCATCTATAACTATTATAAGGAATTAAAACAAATTTTGAGAGTGCGAAAACTCATAGAACTGGACTCAAGGAACAATAACTTATGTCAAAGCACTGGAACAACAAAGCCCCTCGAAATAGAGATGATAATCTATACAACAAGCACGAAATGTTCTGATCAAATCAGTAACCCGGGATTATACATGTGAAAAAACATGGCAAGGATTTGTGAAGACATCTAAAAAGCTTACACCACTCCCATTGTTCAGCTTCCAATTATGTAAACACAATCCAACCGGTACAAGTACCCGAAAAAAATAGTCCAAGAGCATAACATTATACACAATCAGCACTACTTCTACTCAGTCAATAGTTAACAACTAAACATCTCATTTCCAACTACAATTAAGTTGTCAATGTGAGCATTCGCACAAAAAACAATTCAACGTTAACACTAAACACAATGGTAGCAGGAGTAAGATAACAAACCATAATCGGCCACTGTAACGGGACTTTTGTCTGACTTTGAGTGAACATCGGATTGCAGAAGAGCCTTCTGAACTTTCTGCAAAAAGCATGCAAAGAAGAATAAATCAGCATCCATTGCTAATTTAAAAAATCAACCGTTGCCGCAAAATTTAAAATTAAAAAGCGAAAAATAGAAGAATCTTACTAAGCAGGCTATGCAACAAAAACAAAACATGCAATTGCGCAAAACTAGTCTATAATTTCAATAAAACGCAAAAATAAGGGTTTTTCTTTTGTTTATGAAAATGGCGATGGTAAAGAGAAATTGTGGATGAGTGCCTGGCAGAGACGAGCGGCGAGAGTGGCTGCTTTCTTTGCAGCGGCGAGTTCCTTCTCATAAGGCATTGAAGAAAGGATTAGTGTCAGTGGCGATGAAGAGCAACTACTTCTCGTTGACACGCTAATGCACCTTTTTCGGATTCTGGCTTCGGACAACCTCCAATCGCTTCCTACTCCTGCACTTATAGCTCTCGCTCTCCACCAAACTGTTGCTGTGCCCATTTTCCTTTCTCTTCCTTTTTTTCTTTTTTTTTTTAAATTACGCTTCCCAAAATTACTTCTCAATTAATTGCCACACGGCGTTTTCACTTCCTGGGTTGTGTCCTGATATCGGTCCCCACAATTTGATTTTTTTTTCTTTTTATGAAATATAGAAACACATTTTTTTTATATTATTGCTTTATGAATTAATTTAATCTTTCACATTTAAAATATTTAAATTTTAATTTTTTAAACAAATTTGATTAAATTTATTTAATATTTTAAATTATTTTATAATAATATTTAAATTATTTATACATTTAATACATTTTTATTTTAATATTAACTTGTTAACCTAAAAAATACGTTGAAAATGATAAATAAAATTAATAGAATTTAAAATTTAGTTCAAATTATTAAATTCATATATATTTTACAAATAAAAATCTAATTTTGTCTCGAAAAAAAAATTAATTTTATTTTTATTTTGACTAAAAAATAAAAATATATTTAATCTTAAATATAATTACATTTTCAAAAATAACATTATTAAATAAGACTGTGTTGAATGGACTTTATTTATGTTTATGTTTATTAAATAATTATTTTTTTGATATTTTATTACATTGTTTACTTAAAATAAATGTTTGAGAAATTTTTAATAAAGTAATATATATATATATATATATATATATATATATATATAAATTATTTTTAAATAGAAAATATGCTTAGAGTATCCTAATAAAGGTTTACTCACAACAAAGAATATTTCTTATTTTATTTTATAATGATATAATTATTTAAAGATATGTTTAAAGATAAGGATAACAACAAATTAAAGCATTTATTACTTTAAAATAAAATTATTAATGCGTAATCAATACTTTAAATTCATTATCACTCCACATAATTACGATTTTAAATTTTACAGATACACATAATTACAGCTTTATATTTTTTAAAAATCTTTAAAGAAGTTATAGCTCTATAATTAAAAAACTTAAACTATTTAATGATTTAGAATTAAATAATTTAAGCTATTTATTGCTTCAGAATTAAAGAAATTAAAACATTTATTATATTTAATACTATTTTATTAGCTGTAAAACCAAATACTTAAATATTTAAAAAATTAGAAACTAAAAATATTTTTTTGTCCTCAAACTATTATAAAAAATTTTGTTTCACTCTTAAATTAAATTATAAAGTATTTAGTTAGGAATATCAAAATTAGTTATAATGTGTGAGGTAACTCGGATCACAATCGATTCAATCCAGATTTAGTTGAAAAAATTTCATAGTTTTAAAATATGGATTCAACTAAACTTGCGCACTTAATCTACAGGCTAAAATGAGTATGAGCGAGATTGAAAGTAAATTGACATATAACCCACCAATAACAACACTTTTCATTATAGGTTGTGTTTTTTATAAATTATTCTCATATTTCATTCTCATCTGTTTTTTTGTTTCTGAAAAGAAAAAGATCTATTATTTTTTCTCTTATTTCTCCTTTATTCTCTCCCATCCTCGAGGAAGAAAAGAAGAAGGTAATTCTTTCGTCTCACTTGATAGTGAAATATTAGTTCAATAATTTATTTAAAGTATAAATACTGATTAGGTACCCAAACTTTTTCTGAATGTTCATTTTGGTACCCGAACTTTCTGAATGTTCAATTTAGTACCCAAACTTTTTAAACGGGTTAATTTTAGTACCTTCCGTTAAATACCATTTAACGCCGTTTGAGACCTGTTGAGCTGGCACAGTGGAACAGATACGTGGCAGAATCAGTGGGTGTGCACGTGGATTAAGATGTAAAAAAAAGTAATTAAGTAATAAAAGCAAAAGTAAAAATTTGTGGTTCGTGTTTTCTGAGTGAATTGGGGAAAATATTACGTTGAGAGAGAATTAGGGCACAGGACATTAGAGAGAATTAGGGCACAACACATGAAATTGGGTGGAGAAGGAAAAATCAGGGCAGAAAGCGGAAAGCGAAAATTGGGATTGTGGTTCGACGATCGGCGAAGTTGGGAAGAAGAAGGTTCGGCAGTGGAAGACGACGAAGGGGAATCTTTGGCAGTCGTGGAAGGTGAGTTTTCTTTTGTGCTTTTTGTCTTCGTGCTGATGAATGTGTGTTGATGAATGTGTGTTGTTGTTTTATATTTTCGAAGTTGTACTCGTTTTGGGGTTT
>Ga0214545_1002811_pt1 | contig 33432 bp, 20 predicted proteins | sample CNSS4metaG_FD_160064 | JGI IMG/M metagenome (GOLD analysis project Ga0214545, IMG submission 160064) | Root nodule microbial communities from cowpea collected in UCLA plant growth center, Los Angeles, California, USA - CNSS4 | ecosystem: Host-associated > Plants > Roots > Nodule | place: USA...
GAGACACACTAAAGCACACAAGACATCTAACCTATGTCATATAGCCTATCAACAATGTATAACACTAACACATTACATTTAACATGTTATATACAGATTTAACACACTAAAACTTAATCTTCAAGAGCATCTTCCTCAATCTTTATCAAACACTTAAGATCTTCATGCACATGGCTTTATCAATTCTTTACTTCAAGCTTGCTTGTGCCAACAAAGGTCTCTTATTTTTCGAAAACCTACTGGAATAATCGATTATCACTATTGATAATCGATTATCCTTGGCAGTTAGAACATGACGTTGCAGTTTTTAACCTAATTTTCAAAATCCTACTGGAATAATCGATTATCTCCTAAAATAATCGTTTATCCTGTTCAAAATTTGTTTTTCAGGAAACCTACTAGAATAATCAATTATTCTTAGTGATAATCGATTATCCTTGGCAGTTGGAACATGACGTTTCAATTTTTAACCTAATTTTCAAAAACCTATTTAAGGAACTGCAGTTCAACTTCGAAAAGACCTTTTTAAGATTCAGAGTTCTTGTGTTATGGCTACAAAGTGTTGCTCTGTGAGGTTCTTAAATAAAGCTTTGAAAAACCTAGTGTGAGTGAGTGATAACTTTTTCTAAGTGAGTTCTTAGAAGATTGAGTGTTGTGTTGTTGCTAGGAAAGTTGGTCATCCTCTTTATGATTCAGGGGGAGTTTTGTTCATCTCTTGTGGTTGTTCAAGAAAGGTGTTTTCTAATCCTTACTCTTATATTATCTATTGTAATCTGATTATTATAGTGATTGAGTTAATCTCTTTGTTTAAGAGATTAACAACTGGACGTAGGGTATTTTGATCCGAACCAGTATAAATATCAGTGTGCATCTTCTTCCCTTAAACTTTTTATTTATCTGCACTTGCTTATAAAATAACTGTTATTTTAAGTTAATCAATTAAATTTTGAAAAAAAATTTAAAAACCTGTCAAGACTTTTAAAAATCCAATTCACTCCCCTCTTGGTTTTTTACCATTGTTTAGTTATTCCGCTACGCGATACCAACACATTTCATTTTCGGTAACATATATGTACAATTGTGCAGCCCTTGGCTTTGATCCATGTTCTGACAATAAACTGCTAATACGGTGATAGTTTTGTCCATTAAGAATAAATTGTGGTGGACCAGAACCATTGTTCATTGAAGCACCTATCTTACCACCAATTGAAGTAAATGAGAACATGCTATTGTATACTCTTATATTCTGTAAAAATACTTTGCTTCTATGATCTTCACCATTTAACAAACCTTCAAGAACATTAAGTGGTTTTTTTAATAGTGGAATTTTCACTTTTCCCTTTTGACAACACAATGAGAATTGAACTTCCTTCGAGGTGTCACATTTTTCTACTCTTTCTTCATACCAAAGTTGAGCTTTACAATATTAACATTCCAAGCAAGGTTCTCCAATATTGAGAAGTTCTGAACATCATTAAAAAGCATTAGCCTAAAATGCATATTTTTGCTCTGAAATTATGTACAATTGTGTGTCAGATTATGTACCTTATAACTCCGCTTTGCAATACAATTTGTTTGTAGTTGTAGTACTTGTAGTATCTACTTCAATATTAGTCAAATGAAAAGTAAGTAATGATTAAAAAGTGTATTTATTCACATGAATAAGTTAGGCATTCAATTTCTAAATTACCTTCATCTGCTATCGTTGCTGAATCATCATTTGTTGTGTCTGAACAATTATGTTATGTTGTTGTTTCATTATCAAGAGTGAATCTATTTTGAAGTGATTGTATGACTTGAAAAGGATATTTGACAACTTTATTCTTAGAGACAAAATAAGAATCATTTATAACTTCAGATGTACCATCTATATGGAAAAGAATTATTAAAACAATTACCTTACATGCATTGGCATTGTGAGTATGAACATTGGTATGTATGAATAAGAGCCTACTTACCTATACTGCAATTGTAATTATTTTGTCCATAATTTCTCTGTCTGTTATTGTTAACAACTGTACTCATTAAAAAACATTGATATAAATTTAAAATTCGTCATCTTCATCCAATTATAATATGTATATAAGAAATTAAGATGAATGTAGAAATATACCGAAAGGACTATTGTATGTTACAGTAGAAGCTGTAGATTGTCAAAGTCATTAAGTTTTTTGGATTTAATCTTGAACTACAGTACTGGAAGAAATTGATATATTGTTTTTAGGCATTGCATTCAAATGAGATAGAATTAATATTATTGAAAAACCAAAAAAGATAACTGACCAATTGTTGTCTGAAATATTGAATTCACATTGTGAAGGTTGTTGTTGTTGTTCTGAAGATCTAAAAAATGATTATTGTCGAAGCATTGAATGTAAAACAATAAACAACAATACTTCAGTCATTGATGTAAGAACAATCTGTAAAGAAATAGGTTAAAAAAAGAATACTTACTAAGATTCAACTCTTGTAATGGCTTCCTGTGTATAGTGTTTTCCAATAATTTTTTAGATTAAGTTCTTTTATCTGTCATTACAACAATAAACATATTTGATTATGTATCTGTGTTGTCAAGTTACAATCCAAAAAAATATTTTAAAATATAATTATAAAAAGAAAACCTGATATTTTGATACTTTGAGAAGAATGGTTGACAAATTTAGTTTTTTTCTTGCATTCTCTTCTTTGTAATATGCAACAGCCAAAAACATATAAACATAGAAATGCAGAATTTGTAAATAAATGTTTGATGAAGCCATTCGCAAGTTAAATGATTTAAGTGAGAAGTTAGAAACTTACATGAATGTTGATTACTTTTTGCATTCAACCTTTGTTGTAGCACCATCTTCCTTCTCAGCCTTGCATTTTTACAATTGTTTTACTTCATTTCAGAAAAAAGAAATGGAATACTTTCAAAGGTGACAATGGAAGACGCAAAAACAAAGATAAGTTGACTCAGTGGATGCAAAAGTGTTTACTGTTTTATTACTAATTGGTGAATGTATTTCTTAAATTTTTTTTGGAGATTGTACCTCTAATCACCATTGTGGAAAGACAAATATTTGTAATTGTAATAGGAAGCACTTGTAAGAGTACAAAAATTTTTAGCAATAGACAAAGATTAAAAATAGAAAGGGCATGCAGTGCTGAGTGTTAATAGATCAGAATCATTCATATATATATAGGAGTTCTTTCATAATTGATTTGTTCTTGCAACTAACAAAATATTTGCTTTTTATGTAGGTACAACAACACATTTTTTTTATGCAGTACTATATATAGTACAACAAAAAGGACAGTTTCATATCAAGTATCTGCAATTTTAATTTCATTATGTCTGAAACTGATAACATACAATCAGTGTCTGCACATCCTAAAGCAACATACATCCATACATCTGATACATAAGTATTAAAAATATAATGTCAGACTACCGAAACATAAATCACAAATGAAGTTCAATATTTACATTAAAAGAGGTTCAATTAATAATGTTTTTTTGTTAATATAGGAATGGAATATACAATAATTATATATAACATACCAAAATCCATCCTCCCACTTTTTATCTATCAATATCATCATACATATTTTATTTAACTTATAAAAGAAAATGATTTTATTTATTAATAACATACTATAATATGTCTCACTTTAAATCAATGTTTAATTAAAGTTTGACCATAAACTTTTTATTTGCATTCATAGAATTTGAGAGAAGCTTCAAAGAAATTTCATTAATAACAAAATAGAAGTATACATATGCATTGCTGAAAATATAAAAACTTCTAGGTTGACAACTACATAAGTAGCAGACATAAAAACCAAAGTATTTATACTCGGCAATTCCAAATAACACCATAAAACTAATTGTCAATTAAAATTACAATATGTAAGCACTTTGACATTCTGATTGCTTTTCATCTGGTCAACTTCAAACACCAAGTCAATAGTTTGATCAAATCCATGAGCACTACAAAATTCCTTCCAACCACTTCCAATTTGGTTAGACTTCTTTGGATGATTTCTCAACAATAGTTTGCACTTCACTATTTTGTGCGGTCCATAAAGAAAAATGTTTTTAAATCTTCCTTGACAAAGATAATTGCCAAAATCAGCTGGCAAATCCTAACACATTTAATGAAATTAAAAAAATAAGGTTAAAATACCTTTTTGATCTCAATTTTCGTCAAGATTTTTTAAATAAGTCCTAATTTTGGTTTTATGTTCAAATAGGTCTCAATTTTCGTCAATTTTGTTCAATTGGGTCCTTTTTTGCTAACACCGTTTAAATCATTAACGGCCATGAACAGTGACTGTCACGTGTCACTTTGTGGTTTTTTAAATTTTTTTTATTTCTTTTAAATTTTTTTTAAATGTACACGTGTCAACACAGTAGTGTGCCACGTGTCACTTCGTGGTTTTTTTATTTTATTTTATTTTTTTGAATTTTTTTTTAAATTTTTATAAATGTCCACGTGTCAACCCAATAGTATGCCACGTGTCAAAGTCAATGTTCTATATTCAATTTGGTCCCAATATTTGTTATTTTTGTTCAATTAGGTACCGATTTTTGTTAACATTAACTAATTTGGTCCCTCTCCAAATTAAAACCAAATTTAATTTTTATATTAAAATTCACATTTTTTATTAAATATCTTTATATAATATATTAAAATTCACATCATTATAAGTTTGATATAAAAATTAAATTTGGTCACATCTTTGATAAGGACAAAATTGGTCAATTTTAAACAAAAATTTGGACTAAATTGAACAAAAATAAAAAATATAAGGACCAAATTGAATATAGAACATTGACTTTGACACGTGGCACGTTATTGAGTTGACACGTGGACATTTATAAAAATTTAAAAAAATTCAAAAAAAATTCAAAAAAAAAATAAATAAAAAAATTCAAAAGAACCACGAAGTGACACGTGGCATGCTATTGTGTTGACACGTGTACATTTAAAAAAATTCAAAAAATTCAAAAAAACCACGAAGTGACACGTGGTAGTCATTGTTCATGGCCGTTAATGATTTAAACGGTGTTAGCAAGAAAGGACCCAATTGAACAAAATTGACGAAAATTAGGACCTATTTGAATACAAAACCAAAATTAGAACTTATTTGAAAAAACTTGACGAAAATTGGGACCAAAAAGGTATTTTAGCAAAAAAATAAATATAAACTAATAATCAATTTAATATATGGATTAAATCTTTTAAAAAAATTTGAAGACATAAATATAAATATCAAATAAACATCCACCGAGTAATTAAAATGAATCTCACCAGATGGCTAGCATGGCATTGGTTTAGATTCAGAAATATGCAAAAATGCAACTTCGGTCCATTGAAAAGGGGTTCATCTGCCTCAAGTCTTTTAAGAAACCATCCAATAGACAAAGGTTTGCATTTACTGGGAAAAACAGTGATTTGGAAGCAAGAATGACTGACATATCCAAAATAAATAGTGTGGTTATCGTGTAGTTGATAAAGGTCCATTAAATCAGTCCATCCTTTAATTAGCATTGGTTTCTATAAATTCTTGTTTTAAGTGACGACATGTTTATTGCCTTCAACATCTGTTAAAGTCCATTGACGCTCAAGATCGTGATCATAAAGAATGGCGAATGCACGATCCACAAACCCAATAGCCTCCAAAGATACAATTTTCTTAACAACAACATAGATTAGTTAAAGTCAAAATGAGGATATTCATTTGAAATCCGTGATACAAATAAAAAGAGTAGAAGAATTTTTGTAAAAGAAAAAATGCATGCAAATATTTACCAAAAACGTACCTCGTCCTGAAGGTGAATAATAGAGAATTGGTACCTACTCATTCTATTAATAACTTCTTCATTGAAGTTGTATTCCATTTGCTTGGACTTTGAGAATGATAGTATAAATAGGGTTGGAAGAATGAAGAATATGATTGAACTGATCTTTAAGTGTGATCTTGATGGTAGAATGGAGATGAATATTTATAGAAGATAAATCCCACATAAAAAGGCGGGACAATTACAATTAGATTTGTAAACAGTAATGTAATTATTACTGTTTTGGAAAAACGGGCAGACGATTAAAAAGAGAATATAACATTATAAAGATATTACATTATTAAAGATTTATTAAATTATGACATTATGCTATAAAATATCATAATATAATATAAAATTTGGGTGATACAATAAAGAAACAACATAAAATATATATATATATATATATATATATATATATATAACTACATATAATTGTAATTAGGATAAACCTAATATAAATTTACGTACTAAGTTAAAATATAATATTTTATTCGAATTTATTGAAATATTAAATTTTTCTTATATATATATATATAAATTAAAAGGGAAAATATTTAATAAAGTTAGTAATGAATAGAAAGATAAATAATTCAAAATTGTATATGGCAGCCAATTCTGTTGTGACAACTTAAAATCTGTCAACATTTAATTGGTTTGCTAGATATATCTTACTAATGAAAAGGAATGTAAATAAGAAATGACCATTTATAAATTCGGTTTTCACAAAAAACAGATATATGTTATTTATGAAAATGAATATAAATAATAACTTGAAATTTATAAATTCCTTTTTGACAAAAGTTATGTGACTTTTATGAATTCATGCTATAAAATAAGATCAATTTTGATAAGTTTTGATGTAGCTGGCAGTCATTTTTGTTGACACAACTTGAAAAATGTCAACAATATTTTATGAACCAGCGGATGAAATAAATATAATTATAAAAATTGTAACAAATAAACGCATAATAAACACATAATATAGTTATCATAAAATTTAACATAAAAGTTGTAGTTCAGATGAAATTAAAGATAGACTTATGCGTAGACATATTATAGTCCCAAAATGACAAACATAAAACAAATTGTCTTCAAATAGAATAACTAAAATTATATCTCAAATAACTGATTTTTGCTTCTTAATATTTCTTTTTAGAAGCTTCAATGGAACATTGCCTTCTTCGATGGAGTCAAGTGATGCAATCTTCTTTCCAGATTCTCTCTTAAGTGAACTGTTAGTATCATCATTCGTTGCATTATCTTTGATTAGCTCAGGCGATTAGGATCCACACTCAATTGTTTCTTTGGTAAATCTGACTAATAAATCCTACAGTACATGTTAAAAAGAAATAACATTAATAAAATAATACATCATTAACAAAAATATAAAATTTAGATCATTTTTATACCTCTGTAATATCAACAGTGGACTCATTGACTACACACTGTTTTTCCCTGCTAAACTCACCATTCTCAGCATAAACATCCTTCAAAAAGGTATAGACAATGAAATGATTAAAAACTCAAAGATAAGTTAAATCTTTAATCTAAAAAATTATATTTGAAATTAGATTTTACCACAGATTTCATCGAAGAATCATTGAACTTTTGAATGATATCATCATCAACACATACTTTCTTAACTCTGAAAGACTGTTCAAGTTTGAAAGTCTGATCGTTCCTACTTTCGACTTTAAGCAACAAACTTTTATCAATTAACTGATCAAACTCCTTAGGAAAATTTCCATAAGCATTCATCTACGATAACCAAATAATTTAATATCATATTCAAAAGAATTGATCCAACTGTCATTCTGTATATATGTATATATATATATATATATATATATATATATATATATATATATAAGTGGATATATTGAAGAGTATACCTTATCATGAGTGTCTAACATATCAGCACAAGTTTTTTTGAAAAGGGTGGTTGCATCTCTATCAAACAACACAAATGTGGTTGAATCAGATGAGTCAATAACTCAGATCTTGATCCTATATCTGTAAAATGAATAACAGTATTAATGAAGAAAAGTTTAAAGTATAATCTGATATTTTAATGGACCTTAAGTTTAATACACAATAAGTTAATCTTGGAAAGACTTTTATAACATGCTTATTACACTTCTCGCAAAAGAACATCTTCGAATCTGGATAAACAACTTTGTTGCAAACACAAGTAGTATACCACCAATCATCCTCACCCAAAATATGCTTAATGGTTCCAAACAATATGTAAGTGGTAACCTTTCAATATAAAAAAGATTAATGAAAATAGTATTATGAACAACAAAATTTGATCTAACAATTAAAAAGTCATTCTAACCTCTTTACAATCTTTGAGACCTTGAATGGTGGTCCTAGGTGTAAGCGTTAAAAAGTCCTCTTCCACATTATGTTTGGAACTCTGAGAAAAGGTGTGTTAATCCTTGAGAGGGAGATTCATTGTTCTCAAACATTCTGTGCAATAGAAATTAAAGTTACAAAAATGGATTAAATCAAAAATTATAAAGTTTTAATAAAATGAATAAAAATTTGAATATTACCTTGATTTTAGTTCATATGCCTCCTTGAAGTTAACATTGTACTTAATCCTAGTGCAGAACTTACAATTTTGAACTTGAACCTTATCTAAAATTAAAAATATAGTGTATGTGAAAGTAACATGGACTAAATAGTAATAACAAATGTATAAAAGTAATAACAAAAGTTTACCGCGAAAAGTTTTGACTTTCGCAAATTCTATACTTATAGCAGCATTTTGTATTGCTCCACTTGAAAGAAATACATTCAGTTCATCCACATAAATACCAAACAAAGTGCATTCTATTCGAAACCTAAACATTCAATAAATGTTATGTGAAATCATTATTTAAACAAAAATAAAAAACGTATGTAGTATAGTATAGAAATAAAATACCCATCAGCTTCTATTGCAATGACATTTAATTTTGTTCTCTTTCCATCAACTTGCAACTCTCTTTCGGTCCCCACTCTGACCAGTAATCCCAAAATATCTAAATAACAATTCATAAATGTGATATCATATAACGTAACAATAAATGTTGATAAATAAAAAATATCAATGGTACAAAAACTAAAAATATTAACTTACCAACTTAATAATCAATATCAAATCCAGTGGTGGTCAATAAGGACAAAGGTGTGTATTGTGGTTTCATATCAGGAACCAAGTTACCATGAAGCAAAGAAACTTTTGTACCAAATTGGAAATTAATCTTATAAAGGTGGTGTGTAGTTCTATATATTGTAGTATTTGGAGCCATGCTGAAATTTTGGATGGCATAAACATGGCCTTCAGATATTTCAGTCTGAAATTTGTAAATTAGAGTACGTCTAATGGAAGCATGTATTTTAGAACCCTGAAAAAGTTCAATATAATAAATATAAATATGTTTAACATACACATATTTTCTTCATAACAATGATGGTAAAGAATTAGACAAATAATAACCTATTTGTCTTGAATAACCAACTCCATGGAGAAAGGACACCTCTGTTTACTGAAATCTGGAATAAACCATGAACGTATCACCCTAACAATGATATTCCAGTTCTCCTTTTCTAGAGTAACTTCGCTTACGTTCTAGCTTTGCTTTTGAACTTCACAAAGAGACATGTTGAACTCACAACAACGATATTGAAAAATGAGAAGTAAAAAAGTGAGTATTAAATTCGTGACATATTTATACTAAGATAGAAAAAATAAGAATTAATAAAAAATATTTAAATTTAGACAACTAAAACAAATACAAATAAATAAAAGGTTCAAAGAAGCTATAAAGTATTATATTTTTGTTTGGTCAAAGGATGGTAAAAGAAGTGTAAAGATTAAGCATAACATGGATTTGGCAATTTTTGAAAAAGAAAAGGTTCATTTGTTAGTCGAGTATAAACTTTGAAATGGTATAAGAAAGCAAGAAGTATAAAAAATTCAAATAAGGACTCTACAAACATGAAGTAATAGACATACAATGTTAATAGAAATATATACTTTTGACCTAAATTTATAGAATTCATACTAACATATTTTGGTGAAAACTACAAAAAACAACTATTGATGTCAGAAACCATTAAATATTCATATTAATTTATTGACAGGTTTCATAGAAAAGGAAAGCAATAGAGAAAGCATTCTGATGAAGATCAAGCATGAACATATTACTTTAAAATGAAAACATTATTTCTTGGCATGATGTATTGAGCAGTGAACCATTAGTTGAATCACTAATGTGGAAACAATGAACATCTGCAAAAATATTCTGGTGTATAAAGCATTTAACAAAAAAGAAATGTGCGAAGATGTAATTTTAGAAGTACAAAACAAATGGACAAACCCTAATTATGTAGAAAACAACATATGAACTGCATAGCTTTTTGTATTTTCGTATTTCCAAGATAAACTACTATATTTGTTAACAAAAACAAATGAAGTACGTACCTTTGGTTGAAGATGGTTTGTAAGAATCTAGTCCTGCCAGCGAAAAGTCATTTGGCTGTATAATAATTTATATAATTCTACGAAAAGTAAAAAAAGAAGTGTAGTGCACAATAAATTTGATGACAACAAAATAGATGACATTTCATTACTGCTAGAAACTTCCTAGAGAAGACAAATGTGTTGGATTATTTGATTTAGGGTTAAGTATGTTTTTAGTCCTCGAACTTTGAGTCAAAATTGGAATTTATCCATGTCTGAAACTTCGATACATTTTGGTCCCTAACTTTAGAAATGAATGAATATAATCCTTTTAACCCAATTATGTTAACTTTTTTTGATGTGCCGAACGCTTTTCATATTAGTATTGGAGTTTTTTTATATTGTTTGACACATTCTTGGTTCAATATCTACTGAGAAATATGTTGGACACTTCAAAAAAAGTTAACGTAATTAAGTTAAAAGGACTATATTCATTCATTTTTAAAGTTTAGGGACCAAAATATATTGAAGTTTCAAACAGGGACGAATTCTAATTTTGGGTCAAAGTTCAGGGACTAAAAACATACTTAACCCTTTGATTTAATAATGTATAATATAAAATTTAAAAAAATTAATATTCGTATAATAAGAAATGTAATGATATGAGGGATTGGTACAGTAGAAAAAAAATCTCGTGGAAGATATATAAAGGTACTTGAGCAGGCAACAAGTCATATCAGTCGGCTTTTTTAAAATCAGATTTTAAAACTGATTGAAATTTTAATAAATGAGAATGAGATTTATAACGGATGTTTATGAAATAAATTCTGGTGTTATATTTTAAATGATATCAATTATTTTAAAAAGGCAAAATCAATGATATGACATTTTGGTCTCTAACATGAATTAACTGGCAAAGATATTCGTATATGGAATAAGATATGGAGCAATTACCATTAAATAAGATTTCAAAAGTTGGAAATAGCAATACTTAAACATATATATATATATATATATATATATATATATATATATATATATATATATATATATAATAAAAATCCATAATAATTCATACAAAAAATTATAGATAACTAATCTGTTAAAATAATATTGTTCATGGATGATTTCAGTTGCGATGATAATATTCATTTATATTAACCAGCACATTGACATCCTTGTTTGCTTTTTCACCATTAACCTCAAGAAATATTAAATATTTTTCCTCTAGTCCATGAACTTCACAAAACCTTTTCCATCCACTGTCTATCTTCACCGATTTAGCTTTAATCAACAACTTGCATTGCACTTGTGCTTTTGGACCGTAAAGCACAATATCTGACAACTTACTATTGCGAAAATAGTTACATAAGTCTGAATTCAAATCCTGCAAAAAACAAATTAAATAAAACAATCTGAAATAAAAACGGAGTTTTATTAAAGAAAAATTAAAGAGAAGACATAAAGAATGGTATAAATATTAAAAAAAATACGAAAAAAGGTAAGAAACCTCACCAGAAAGCTTGCTTTGCAATTATATTTAGAAAGGCGGAACTCAAAATGAACTAACTTAGACCTTGTTAGTGGAAGATTTGTTCGAACATGACTTAGAAATTTATGAACATTTGATTCTGAACAGTGATCGTAAAGGTGTATTTCAAAAGCAGAATTTCCAATATGCCTTAAATAACATAGTTTGGGTGGTTTTAACTGATAAAATTTTCTTATATCACACCAACCATCAGTAATCCTCGGATTATAAATATCCATGTTGAAGGTAACATGGTGAACATTACCCTTGTTATCAGAAATAGTCCAACATGGACCTAGTTCATGGCCTAATGTAATGACAAACAATCGGTTGACGAAACCAAAATCCTTGAAAAAAAAGCAAGTTCATCAAGAAAAGATTAGTTAACTTTACACAGAGAAGAATAATGGTCAATAATTTATAAGTAAGGAAGTTAAAAAAAAACTTGTTATTCGATGAACATAGTAAAGAATCCACCCTTCCACTTTGCAGCAAGTATTGATTATTCACTAAGTATGCATTGTGTGGTCGTCATCTCAATGGATCGTATAAGCAATTTTAGAAACATTGAAAAAGAGATGGTGTTCACGAAACAGAGATGATGATGATGAAACACAGAAGATGATGAAACGTAATTTTTTTATTCAAATGTGAAGAGAAGTATACGTGATAAAACCGTGTTCTTCATAAAAATATTGAAGTTTTAAATGCATACCTTTCTGTAATGGAGAAGAACTTGTTGACATCTCAAAACAGTCTTTTAAAAGGTATAAGAGATGATGATGATGAAACAGAGAAAATGATGAAACGTAAAATTTGATTTGAAATGTGAAGAGAAGTATAGGTAAAAAAAGCTTGTGGTTCATAAAAATGTAAAAGTTTAACACGCATACCTTTCTGTAATGGAAAAGAAGTTGATGATGATGAAACAGAGAAGATGATGATGATGATGATGAAATAGAGAAAATGATGAAATGGAAATTTTGATTTGAAATGTGAAGAGAAGTATAGGTAAAAACAGTTTGTGGTTCATAAAAATGTAAAAGTTTAACATGCATACCTTTCTATAATGGAGAAGAAGTTGATGATGATGAAATAGAGAAGATCATGAAATAAAGAAGATGGTGATGATGATGAAACAGAGAAGATGATCAAACGAAAATTTTGATTTGAAATGTCAAGAGAAGTATAGGTGATAAACGTGTGTTGTTCATAAAAATGTAAAAGTTAAACATGCATACCTTTCTGTAATGGAGAAGAACTTCTTTAAATGTTGTATACACAGATGAAAAAAGATGACTATGAAAAATAGAAGATAAGTTGAAAATTATAGACGTAGATGCGTTCAGAAATGTGAAGAGAGGTAACGTTGATCAAAGTGTTTTCGTGATAATAATATTAAGTAGAGCAATCATGATTATCTTCTTGAGAAGTATTGATAACTATGGACAGTGCAATCATGTTTATATTGAGAAGTGAAAAACATAATGAAAAAATATTTAAAAAACTAAACCGTTTCTTGGAAAAGGATTTGGTATTTAATGTTGGAATATGAAAAAGTTGAATAACTATAACGTGTGGCAGATGATGGAGCAATTTATTCATCATTATCTCGAGTAGTGCAAAATTTAATGCGTTGGAATACTGATTGACACATTGATTTGGAGATAATTTGAAATAGTATTTTAATGCGTTGGAATACAAAACGTTTTGTAAGACTAAAAGGTTTTCATTGAGTGGTGGCAATGATAAACAGTCATTAAAATTTATTTAAAAATAAAAATTTGAACTTAAAGTAGAATGATCTTGGAATGCTAATGTTGTAAAAATTTATAAATAATGTTTAAGTTATCTGATTTTAATAATAATAATAATAATAATTAATAAACAATAGTTATTGTATTTGATTGACGTTTAAATTTTGAATTTACATGGAATGGAATGCTAATTAATGTTAATTAATTAAAAATCTAATTAACAATTATTTATATTGACTCAAAACCTCTGATTTCCATTAATTTGATAAAAAACTACATAATTCAAATAATTACGTCGAAAAAACTATATAAAAAAAGAAAAGAACACATAAATAAATATATATATATATATATATATATATATATATATATATAAAGTTTAAATTAGAACACATATATTTAGATATATAATAACTGCATACAAAATAAGGGTCCAATTGAAATCTTCATATATATATATATATATATATATATATATATATATATATATAAATAAGAGGTTTAAACAAAATGACATACAAAATGTTAGACTTTAATACCAAAATAATGGATAAAGAACTTTGATATATATGTTTGTTTTTTCACTTTCAACTTCAAAAAAAAGTTCAGGATGATCCTCTACAGAGAGTTGATGAAGAGCAAAAAAATCTATCCAGCCAGATCGTATCTTAACAAACCTAGGTCTTATTATCAATTTACATTCGAATTCGTCCCTTGGTCTGTGTAAAACAACAGATGAAAGTCCACTTTTTTTCAAAATAACTCGCAAATTCTTTTTTCAAATACTGAAAAAATAATGTGAAGAGATATTACTTATTAAGAAGGCATGTAAATAGGTAATAACATTAAAAAAAAAAAACTAACCAAGTGGCTGGCTTGACAATAGTATGTGGATAGTTCAACTTGAAAATGAATTAACTTTGACATAGTTAGAGGATGACGAATGGCAATATTGTTGAGGAAGTTTGTCTTGATTCGTGAGTCTGCAGAACGTGTAGAGACGTGGATTACGAAAGAAGAATTTTTGATGTATTTTAACACAAGCAATTTCTCATACTAATCTGTATAGAAAGATCTTAATTCATTCCAGCCTTGGGTAATCATTGGAGTGTGAATATCCATGTTGTAGGTAACATGGTGAACATTACTTTGGTAATCAACAATGGTCCATTTAGAACCAAGCTCCTTCCAATAGCGTATTATGAACACTTGGTCAACGTGTCCAAAATCCTTAAAAGATTAGCAAGTTAAGAATAAAGAAATAAATATAAATATAAAAAATAAATGAGAAGGAATAAAAAAAGATACCTGGTCTTTCAAAAACATAATAATGAATCCACCAACCAGTTGTGCAGAAAGTATGGATTCTGGTGTGGGAATGGATTCCATTGCAAGAGAATAGGTTGGTGATGAAGAAGAATTGTAAGAGAAAAAAATGGGTAACAGTAGAAAAATCATATTTGTGACTTTGAATTTGGTAAACATAGGGAATATATATAAAGAGAATAGGAGAAGTCATAACTATTGCAAGAATCCGTACTTACTGGACAATCTGCTTCATAATTATTGCAATTTCTTTAGAATAAATGACAGGTTAATAAGTACGAATTAAAAAAAATTGTTTAAAAAAATATTTTCATAATAACAAAAATGAATTATAAAATTATAACTCGTAAAATAATCATTAACCTTTATTTGATCTAATAACCCAACAAAATAGAACTGTTGAACGATAAGATCAATTACATAAAATAAAATTAAAATAAAAAGAAGATAAAATACGAAACTAGGGTAAAAGTATAAGAAAAATCATTCAATGTCTTGTTGAGAAAGCTGAAAAAAATAAATCGGTGTAAAAATATCAGAAGATGAATTGTTTGCTTTAGAAAGATAAAAGAAAATGGAAACTGGGTAAAAATGTAAGATCTGACATGAAAAAGAACGAAATATGGGTAAAAATAATAGTCTAAGATGAACTATTTGATTGTAAAAGGTTAAAATAAAAACAAAAATCGGGTAAAAATAAAGAGATATCTGGTGATAAAATGCATTACGTAAAAAGTACCGAAAAAATTTGGGTAAAATGCATTACGTCTAAGATAAAATCTGGTGATAAAATACCGGAAAAAAAAGAAAGATACCATCAACGCAAAAAAATGACCAAAATAGAGATGAAGCAAAAAAGAAGAAGAAGATGAACGGTTTGCTTGTAAAAGGTGAAAAAAGAAAGAAAGATTGGTAAAAAAATGGAAGATGGTCATAAAAATTACATACCAGTTAAGTTGTAAAGCGAAAAAGACTCTTGCATGTGTTTGAACTCTTCATTTGAAGTCTGTCAACAAAAGAAAAATACCATCAACGCAAAAAATAGTTAGATCAAAGTAAATATAAGAAAAATATGAGTTGTTACCTTGATAAAGCTGAAAAAGAAAAGAAATCTAGGTAAAAAAATGATATCTCGCAATGACCAATGTTAGACTAATTTCAGTGATCTGTAAAAAATGACCAAAACAGAGATGAAGCAAAAAAAAAAGAAAAAGATGAACGGTTTGCTCGTAAAAGGTGAAAAAAGAAAGAAAAATTGGTAAAAAAAGGAATCTGGTCATAAAAATTACATACCAGTTAAGTTGTACAACGAGAAAGACTCTTGCATGTGTTTGAACTCTTCATTTGAAGCCTGTAATCAAAAGAAAAATACAATCAACGCAAAAAATAGTTAGATCAAAGTAAATATAAGAAGAATATGAGTTGTTTACTTCAAAAAGCTGAAAATAAAAATGAAATATGAGTAAAAAAAACCATATGTCGCAGTGACCAATATTAGACCTGTAGAAAAAAGAAAAATAACATGAACGCAAAAAATAATTAGATCTGAGAAAATATGAGAAGAATATGAGTTGTTTGCTTAAGAAAGGTGAAAATAAAAACGAAATCTGGGTAAAAAAAACCATATGTCGCAGTGACCCATATTAGACTTGTACAAAAAAGAAAAATACCATCAACGCAAAAAAAAGTTAGATATGAGAAAATATAAGAAGAATATGAGTTGTTTTCTTGAGAAAGGTGAAAACACAAACGAAAATAGAGATGCAACATCTTCAGATCTGGGTAAAAAAATGATATCTTCAGATCTTCTCATTTCATTCATCTGAAAAGAATGACGAAAACAGAGATACCACAAAAATAACTACAGATCTGAAGAAGTTAGACAAATCGAAAAAGAGAAGTCTGAAGATGAAGAGGTGTTATGTGCGCGTGAGAAAAATAGAGAAAACAGGAAGATAGAGAAGAAGTTGAAGAGTCTATTGTGAGTGAGAAAGACGTGAGAAGAAGAGAGAGAGAGAGAGAGAGAGAGAGAGGAAAAAAAGATGTTGACAGGAAAGAGGAGCGGAAGTTGAGAAGAAAAAAGTGAGAGATAATTTTTGGATTCTGATTTATTTTGGAACGTTCAAAATTGTCTTTGATTGACACGTTATCATTTATTCCTTTTGTAGAATCAAAATTTTGAATTGAATTGGGTCAAATATATTATTTAATAGAAGAAGTGTCCTTTTGTTAGTTTAGAATTGAATAATATGTGTAAAATAAAACTTTTATTTTGTATTAACAAAAGATATAACCATTCTTTGGTCCTTCTATTTTTCCTAGTTTTTTTCCTCCCGTTACACTCACTTTCGCTTCATTTGTCTCTAGTCTTCCCAACTTCTCATTCAATTTTCTTCTCATGGGAACACGAAAAACACACACATAGGAAATGATATAGAAGAGTAAGGTGTGTTTTCCATTCATTTAATTTAATTATTATGACTTGGTATTGCATCTTAAGCTATGTATCTCATTTATGCTAACAAGTAAACTCGTCTTTTCTCATCGACTCTTAGATTCAAACTTAGTTCTAAAAACAATCTTTTAAATATTTTTTGTAATTTTTCATAATAAATTATAATGACTACTCTTCTAAATTTTTAACGATTAGTTGTGACAGATATACGACATAAGTTTAAATTGCTCTCAATAACACACTAAGGTTTGGGGACAACAACATTATAATATCTCATTGATAAGCAGAGCAATGCCCCGATATTAAGCATATTACAAACATCAGTGTGCACAAACTTTTATTCCTCGAAACACATCCACCGTTCATAATTTATTGTGCACAAAATCACACTCAATGAAACTCCCAACACTTAGAGTCACTCAAAGATATAGACTTGATCAAATCCTTTCCTGCAAGTTGCAAAAAGAAACCATGTAAAAACTTTGTCATGTGCTACGAAATGAATAACAGTGACAAAGATAAACTTACCCAGCAACTCCACTATAAGTGGCCTTGTAGTTGTAGATCAGATTGTCTCGCACTGCCTGAGCATCAGGTCTGTTTGAGGATTTCCTAGCTTCACTGCTCCCAAATTCATCAAAGTCACTCACATGTTAACCATTCACAGATTCATGTTCAAACACACTCACCACAACCAAAAATCCAAAACAAAATAAGAAACATATATTGTTCCGAATCCAAGATTCCAAGTTTATGAGATAACATTGTTATCATCGATCATCGCATCCAAAATAATGTTATTTTAGAGTCTGAAATTTTATCACGGTTTTATTTTTAAAAAATATAAAAGAAATAATATTTAAATTTTTTTTTTATCTCTTATTCTAAACTATGTAAGATTATCGGATGTAATGGAAACCAAACCTGTCGAAACCTATCTTATAATTCAAAGTGGAAAAAAATATCAAAGTATGTGTTCTGACCTCACGAAAAAGTTTGCAGCGGACTGAGTAACCAGAACTGCATTCGCTGTGTGAGGGGCTTTCAAAGATGTGGCCCATTCAAAGGCATTTTTCTGCAAGATTTTTTTGGTAGAAAGGTGCAATATTATAGTTAAAATTAAAAATAAAATTGAATTATCAAATTGAGAGTTACTAATAAAAAAAATAGTGTTTATCTTTAAAAGCAAATTTATAAATTACCTCTGGGTTCCATAGGTTAACAGTCACAGGATATTTCGTACCACGTGCCGTGGAAACAAAAACCTACAATCATAATTAATGATAAAGTTAGAATATGAGGAAAAATAGGTTTAAGATGAAAAGAAAACAAATTAACAAAAACATTAATTTAATTAATACCTTGTTATCTCTGTCTGTGGATGTTGCCAAAATGTCAAAAAAGCTGGATAATTTTCTGTTATATTGAAGCCTGCGTGGGGTTATGGCATACTGCCATGTAAAAAAAAATGCTAAAATTACATCATTTAATTTAAAAATATTATAATAAAATTAAGGAATTGTAAAGTGTAGGAAACAAGAATTAAACAAAAAAAAAAAAAAAAAAAAACACACAAAAAAAAAAAAAAAAAAAAAAAAAAAAAAAAAAAAAAAAAAAAAAAAAAAAAAAAAAAAAAAAAAAAAAAAAAAAAAAAAAAAAAAAAAAAAAAAAAAAAAAAAACTGACAGTATAGAATAATTGAAGTCTCAAACTGTAATTGCGAACACAAACTCACTCTATGATTGTGCAGGACCAGACACTCTGATCTCACCAGTTGCAACAAATCTAAAGGAAAACTATAGAGGAAAAAGAAGAGGTTAAACTTAATCTTTGGTTCTAAGAAATTGAAATAATAGATCAATGAATTTGTTGAAAAGAATGTTTGTAAATTATGAACTGAAGCATTTACAAGTTTATAGTTCTTCATGTTCTGTTGTTTCAATGCTTCTTCTGAGATCGAAAATGTATAATGTAGATAACTTACGTTTGATATAGACTTCCATCTTCAAGTGCATTAATCCACAATTGAAGAGAACTCGGCAAGCTCGATGCATTGAATGTTTCAAGAACATCAGCTTGCTATTTCCAAGGAAAACCAGAAATATGAATACAACACACCACAAAAATGTAACAAGAATCAAGAAGATTAACCAGTATGAGTATTTTTCCAGTAATTTAAGAAAAATAATAATAATAGCAATGAATAATTTTAAAAAATAATTAAATATGCTTTTTATCTACTTTATGAAAATGTAACTTTGATATTGTGAGAAGTATATTTTATATAACTTTCATAAAATATAAAAATTAAAATAGATATATAACTTAATTTAAGAATAAAATATAATTTTTAAAATAAATTAAAAATAAAAAAAATATAATTAACGCTTTAAAAGTATACATTTGATAAGCTCTCATCCCCTAATGTAAACTTACTTCAGCTACGATCTTTATTAGCAGGTTTCCACCTAAGTTGAGGCCAAGAACTGGGAAGTGTTCACCAGCATCATTTCTCTCTAAAGCTGCCTGCACACACAGATAAAATTCCATAAATTATTTTTAAATTATACAAACACATGTATCAACATGAATTTCATTCATAAACAATTTTTTGTTTATTATTCTATGGAGCAAATCGATGGGTGTAGAGAAATGATACACATGTTTTGTGTCATTTTATTTTTACAATTTTATTCTCTCAACTGTTAAATTTAAATAATTATTTATAATAATAAAATAACTTATTAGTTTTATTATTTTACTAATTTTAATAAATATTTTTTAATTCAAATAATTATATAAATAAGTACATCTCAACTTGCTGTCTCATCAGTCTTAGGAATTGATTAAAAAAATATTTAAATAATTAAAAAAAACTAAACTTTAGCATATAATTAATTTTACATAAAGTTATTTTTACATACCTTCTTACTTTTTTTTTAAATATTCATATTAGTCTGTTTAAGTTACCAAATGCAAAAAAAAAAAAAAAAAAAAAAAAAAAAAAAAAAATACATTATTTTTTATTGAAAAAAAAAAGATAAAAAATAGTTAACTCGCTTTTTAGGAAAAATAAATTATTTTCACGTGTGTATATTTTCAAGTTAGATCTTGTACAAAATATGGATAGAATTTTGTTAGCAAATAACAATGCTGATTAAGGCTACAAAATCAAAAGGTGATATGTTTTTGTTTGAAAATCAATTTCCACAAGTCCTTACTAATCAAAAGGATTTGATCCATGAATCTGAATATTAAAATATAAAATTGTGGAACAAAGTTAATCAATGCACCTTGGAAAGTTATTATATATATAAAAAAAAAAACATTATTTACCTGAAAAACAAATTGAAGGGCTTTGAGATATGGACCAGATGAAGCCAACCCACCAGTGAAGATCACTCCATTTGTCAAAGACAGTTTCTGCAACAAATTAAACCAAAAATCGAAGTTAAACCATCAGAATGCTATATTTCTTCACCGTCACTAAATACATATTTTACCTTTTAAGATCTCAACTTTATTCTTCACTTTCAAATGCATATATTAAAAAGTACTATTTGAACTCTTAAAGATAATAAATTTCTAAATTTTCCTCGTATACATTTATTATAATATATATTTATTTTTATTTTGTTGTTGTAATATACAATTAAAATTTGTGTATGTGCTTCTTAACTATTTCTTTGGATTTTATTTTTTAATTGATACTCCCAGTGGATTCTTTTATATAATCTATTTGAAAAGAAGAACATCACATCAATTAATTTTGTATTAATTATCCCTTATATATTTTGTAATAATATATTTTTGGCATGATTTACCGCGAGAAGGCTATCCGGTGACTCGTTGTAGAGAAGAGGAATAACTCTAGCACCACCGGACTCCACGAACTTGACGTAGGAGGCGGCGATGTATGAAATGCCGCTGCTGTTGCTGAGGCGGCCGGCGGCTCCGTCGCCGGGGTTCGACAGGATTCCGATGACCGGGCGCGGGTTAAGCTTTGGGTCGGGTGCCGTGCAACTCGAGGACGAACTCAGTGAGTTGTCCTGGTGGAGCTGACTCGGCAATAAAATGTGGTCATTGTTGACAATGGCAGCGACAAGGCATGTGAAGAGAGTAACGAAAAAGAAAAGGCTGAAAACGGTGTTGTTTGCCATGGTACAGAAGGGGACTAATGTTGGAGCTTGAAGGAAAATGGGGAAGATGTCTGGTTATTTATGGTTGTAATTGGCACGTGCCAATTATTTGGTGGGTGGTAGACATCTAATATCTATTAAATATAAATTTAAAATTCATTTTTTTTAAATAGTATTGGAATCATTTGATTTATTCTACAAAATATTATTGGTTAAACTCCACCTTATATACTAATTTTATAAAATTGATTTAAATTTAAAGATAATTTCTTAAAATTTGAATATTATTTTTTTACCGTCTTTTTATTGATTTTTATCCATTCTCTACAATTTTTTTTTCAACATAAACGAATTTAAAATTATTAAATGAAAATATAACAGCGTTATGAATCATAATAAATTTGTTTTCCACTCATGACAATGCATAATGGAAAACTCCAATGTGAAATAAATGTGAAATAAATATATTGGTAATAAAAAAAGTTGATTGAAATACAATTTCTTGGTAGTTAAATTCTCCTACAAACCTTACTAAACTTGAACTCCAGTATAAATAAGTCATGACAAATCTATAATTCGCAGATCATCATAAGGATGAACCGCTTTAATACAAAAAATGTAATATCTCATTTTAATAGCTTAAAACTAATAAATAAAACTTTTTATTATAGTATTAAAAACAAGTAATCCAGTGTATAAGATATATTAATACAGTCTTACATATCATTTATATAAACCAACTAAACTAACAAGCTTTATACATGAACTAATCACTACTAAAGCTCCTCAAAACCTTTACGTACTCTATCTAATAGCTCCTCATCCTCTAGAAGTGTTTCTAAACCTACAATTTCATTTGCTCCCACCAAAATGGTGATCGTCGCAATAGAAGAAAATAACACAAGACTACAAAGTGTAAGGGTAAGCTAGATATACAAGAACAATCATACCTCACAAACAACCAATTTTATCATAAGAGATCAAGATCACACATGTGCATTTTATCAGATTGTCTAGGGACGCTATGCACTTGTGGTAGTGGAACATCGCTTACCCGAGTTACCACACATAAGGTAAATCCTTTTTAATGTCATAGAACTCTATGATCGTTCTCATGACATGACCTCCTGCAACTCTCACTACCTAATCATCCTCCTCTACATGAGTATGAATGACTAGTAGAGTTTCAAGATTAGTTCCCCAAGGTGTAGCAACAGATCAACTATCTTATCTATATCCCAACAGTAATAAGAATTTGATCAAGTTAAAGCACATTGGCATTAAGTTTCTAGTTGTCAAGGAAATGGTACCAAGTGAACAATTTTTTATAGAACATAAAGGAATACACTCCATGGTAGTGAATCGTCTTACGAAGGAAGCTACACCAAGGTATTTCATTAATGCACTATTTGGATGGATGTTTTATCGTTTGAAAATTTTTTAGTTTAGTGGGAGTTAGTCATTTATGCTATTTATGTTCTAAGTTTGGTATTATGTGTAGTTGGATAATTTATTTTGATCAAATATAAAGTTTGAAATTCAATCATTACACTTTGTACAATAATGTTGTTGATTGATCTAATTAAGGTAAAGTAGGACTAGTTGAAAATCGACATGTATTGGCTACCTTCATGTGATTTTCATGAAATGCATTTTATGATGAATTTCTATCCTTTGGTTGTGTCAGTGTTAGTGATCATTGATGGGTTTAGTTATGGTTAATATGACGGAAATCACTTTACTTCTATGTATTAATATAATTAATAGACATGATTAATTGGTTATGTCCAATGAATATAATGACAAATTTGTGTTCACAAAGTCGAACACATTTGTAAGGATATACACATGTGACCAATGAGAGATTGTTAGAATTTTGGTCACATGTATATTATTTAAATGTGTTAGTACCATTATTTGTTTAGTTAAAATTATAAAATGATATATTAATATTAAATTTATATCTGAGAGCGTAATTGTCATGAAAGATTAATGTGTAGATATCCTAAAGTAATATTTTGATTTGACGATGATCAAATTAGAATTATTAAAATATGGAATGTGACTTGCAATAATTATAAAATGGGTTATAATTCCTATTCGTAGAAAATGTAACATTACCTATTGTGTTAGAGTTTTGTTTTCTCTTCATTTTCATATGAAAAATTAACAAAAGCAGTCTACCCTTTATAATTTTGAAAATCACGTACCCGTAATTAATTTCATCATCAACATCGTCCTCAATGACAAACAACATTCTTTTTCACCATGAACTGGATTATAAATTTATTAAGGATTAATATATATTATCGTGCTATCCAATTTTTTTTATCGTAAAAATATTTGACTATATGTTGAAAATAATATTTTACATTAACTTCTATAAAATAGAAATACTAAATACTTTTACTTTAAAAACTAACCATAAGATAATAATTTTGGAACAAACATATTTTAAATTTAAAATTTATTGTACTAAAAGTTATATATATTATATGTATATTTAAAACAACTTAAAAAACAGGGTAAGAAAACGATTTTATTGCCATTTCAGTTTGTTATAATATAATTGGTAATCAGTGTCACATCTGTATAGCACAGACATTAGTAAATACGGTGAACAAAAGACAGACAGAGGGTACCCCAGGATTAGGACTCGGTGAAACCATTTTCTTTGGTCGTTGAAAATATGTACTAAACTGATCAATTGCCACACAATCAGAGCACGTTTTTTGATCAGATACTGCTTTCCGTCTAGATACAGCAAATCATTCCTGTATAAAAAGGTTGAAAAGAAAAGAAAAGTAAAAATAAGAAAGAAAAAGTGAAATTAATAAATATGTTGAGAATTATAAAACTAAAACTTGAAACTAAATATAAATTATATAATCAATCTTTAAATAAAATTTTTGAAAATTCAAAATTAATTAAAAAAGTCAAAATTATAATTATTAAATATTTAGTTTTATTAAACTGAACGTTTAGTACATACTTTATATGTGTCTCTTACTACTTAATGAGAATATCAATCCAAACATACATTATGATCAAACATTATGATCAAAGAGAATACCAATCCAAATATTATGATTGAGTGGTGACGCAGAATCATTCAACTGAAAATTTTTATTTTTTAATTAATTTTAGAAATCAAACAATTCTGTTAGAAAATCAATTTTATGTACGCAAAACTAAACGTGCACTTAATTCACCTAATTTATATTACGAGATGATAGTATGTAACAAATTTTATTCCCAAAATAAAATAAGATGTACATAAAAATATTGTATAACATGTCTATTTTTATTATTTTATATTCACCTCTATTTCGGTAGATATTTTCACTGATACTTTTTAATTTAACAAATTATTTTAACCACTTTCAACTTCAAATTAGATTTTTAGTCTACATATACTTCTAAATTATGTGTTAACCTTAATACGTGAAAAACATTCTTATCCAAAATGAACAAAATTCTCAAGGTACTAAGATATATAAAAGTAAAGTTGAGTTGACAATCCAATTATTACTAAAAAAATTTATATTATTATTACATGAGATATTTTTTACAAATTTGTTAAAAGAATTTATAAGAAAAACTTTTTTTCTACCATTTTTTTAAGAATCTTAATTCAAAGGTGTCTACATTTTCTTTTTTGGTGTTAATATATATAGACATAAATATTAAGAAACATAAGACCCTAAAGAAAACCAAAAAACACTATGCCATAAAATAACTTGAAAATTCAAAAAAAAGACTTAGGTTTTTGACCCAACGAGTTCACTCATCCAATGAAAGTTATAAACTATGCTAACTCAAATCTAAACTCTCGCTTAGCGATCCCATTCACCCAATGACCTTACAAAATTAAAATAAAATTACAAATGCCTTTAAATTACTTAAGACTATTTTATAAGTGAGCTATAAGTCATGATCTTCATATCCTTTGAGTTTCTAGTTGCATGTATCATCATGAGCCTTAGAGAGATTTGTTCTTCAAAGCTTTTGTTCATTGATCTTGTCATATATCTTTTGAACTGCAGTGCTTTCTCCTAAAGTTCTTTTTGTATTGGCTTAAGGGATAGTCCTGTACCAACTTGTATTATCATTATTAACGTGTTCACGAAACTACTACTGGGGAGATTTTACTTATGTATATAGTTTTTCTCTGAAGATCTATATATTTAATTTCCTTTATTTCCTTTAAAATGTAAATGTTAATATTTATGTATGTAGCACCTAGCCAACTTCATTTTTTAAAGGCTTTTCAAATTCTTTACTAATACATTTAAATTGTGACAACTATAAATAATTTCATGTATTTTTATAAGATAAAACATAATCCTAAGGTCGGTTAGGTGGCCTCGAATGGTGCTCAGCATGACCCTCTTTTCACTGTTTATACTTCATCCTTTAAGAAACTAAAAAAAAGTGCTAAAATGCTCGTCACAAGATCCTCAAAGGCAATGCTTCTTTCATGTTGATCATACTCCTTGGTTTATCTTATACTGACAGAGACCTAATAAATTAAAGTCGAGGGTTGAATATCTCCTTTCTAGAGAGGATAGAATAAATATTGAAGTCATAAAACATTTACTTTAACCAATGTGCAATAGAGGTCTTCTTAGTGTGCCTCTTATTGAGAATCCAATTGTCCTATCTTTTATTATCGTTCCTTAAAATTTTATAGAGATTTAAGCATTTATCCATTGATGTAATGACCTTGATTGGGAGAATATTTTCATTATAAAGTACTTCGTGTTAAAGTCGATGCCCCTCTTTTGAAAAAGACTTACTAGTCATTGGCTTTAAAAGTTCATTAAAGAGGAAGTAAGGTAAAACCACTCAAAGTGGTCATCAATTGTCGGTTCAAAGACCATTTAGATTTCTACCACAATGACTAAGTGTTCAAAAAGTCTATAAATAATACTACCACATGAAATTAGGGATGGATCTTCATTGAGGCCGGAAGGAGTCGTGGCCCCCAAACTTTTAAAATTTTGTGTATGTATATGAAAATTTATGAAAATTAAATTAGGTGAATTTTTATTTTTTTAAAAGTGAATAATTTAATGTTAATAAATAGCAAAACATAAAATTAAATATAATAAAACATAAAAAAACATACTAAGATATTTTTTTATTTTCTCTTCTCTTGCCTCTTAAATTACTTTCTTTGTATGTTTCATCTCTCATTGTCTTAGATGTTCTTTTTTGTTTCTGAAAAAAAAGAAAAGAAAATTAAATACAAATTCATTATTTATGTTCTAATTGTCTGTCTACATTATTCAATATTTAAAAAAAACAGGTAATTATTTTTTTTTCCATTTGATAATGAAATATTAATTTCATATATTTTTTGTTATGTCATGTATAATAATTTTTTATGAACCTAAAAGCAAAAGTTAATTATTATATTTTTTTATGAGCATTTTTAATTTGTCTTGATTATCATATATTTTTCTTTTAATATTTATGTTTATCAATATTTAATTAGATTTTGATTATTTATTTTTTAGTCTTGATTATCTTAAATAATTATATTGATAAATAATAAAATAATAGATTATTTTTTAAAATTTAAAAAGAAAGTTACATGTAAATATGGAAGAAACACAAAATTCAATTTGTTCACCTATACTAAAACATGATAATAATATTATTCAATTAAATGAGTCTATTCTTAAGATTCAACAACTTGTGAGGAATTTTATATTAATATATGATCAAGGAAAATATCCTTAAATATAAAATATTTAATAAGTCAAAGAAATGAAATTAGAATAATTTAAAATAATTTTTCTATCAAATATAATTTTTTTAAAGAGAAATATCCAAAGAGAAATAATAAAAAAATAGTTTTGATTCGATTATAGATGTTTAAAAATATGAAGAAATGAAATGATTTAGACATATATGATTTATTTTATAATTATAGTTAAGTTAAATTATGTGTTTAGTTTTGCTAGATAATAATAATAATAATTAAGTATGTATATTGTAAGTATATTATTTTCACTGTTCTAAAATCCTCACTCAATTCTCTTTACCAATTAATTTTCTTGATTATTCCTAACAACTCAGATAATAGATTATCGATGTTATCAATTCAATTCCTCAATGTGTCACTCTTTTTATCTCTCAGAAACATTTCTTACATTTTAGATAAAACCAAAAAATGTAATAAATACATGAAAAGATATTTTTCACGCTGAAGACGACTTGTCATAGAAGATTTTGTCTTATTTAACTAAATACCGTTTGACAATATAAATGTACGTGGCATTTATAAAATTGTCTTGTCATAAAATATATCTTCAGATAGAAAGTAAGCATTCCCTAGTGTTTCTAAGAAAATATGAAAAATAAGTTTAAAAATAATCTACTGTAAAACTAAAATAAGATTAGAAAACATTCTCAGTGTAGAACCTTACATCATGTAATATCAAAAAGATATCCAAGTACCCAATAGGTTAGTTTTGATTTATTTTTAAGATAAAATTTAACTTTTTACTTATTTAGGTATTAAAGTCTAGATATCTATATAAAATGAATGGTTAAATCATTCCATAGGTCTCCATTTTTTAGCAAAATTTCAAGTAGGTCTTTCCATTTTTATTTGACTCAATTGAGTCTCTATTTTCGAAAATTCGTTACAATTGGTTACTTTCCGTTAGTTGACCAGTAACGGTATTAATTATGTGCCACGTGTCAGCACGTGTTTTTTTTGACTTTTTTTATTTTTTCTTAATTTTTTTTTAAATTTTTTTTAATTTTTTTTTATAATTTTAAAAAAAAAATTAAAATTGCCACATGTCAATCTGACATTGTGCCATGTGGCATAGACAGTGTGATGTGGCAGTGACACTGCCACATGTCATTATTAGATGTGAAAAGTCTCAATGTAGTCCCTATATTTGTTATTTTGTCTCAATTTGGTCCCAATTTTGTTAAAAATGAATCAATTTCATCTTGTATTAAATTTAAATTTTATATAAATTTTACAATGGTATTTTTATTAGAATTGATATTTTTAACAAAATTAAATTTATTTAAATGTATATTTTGCACTAAATTTATTTAAATTTTATTTTAAATATTTATATATTCATTAAAAATTAAAAAAAAAATTAAAAAAAAATTAAAAAAAATAAAAAAAAAGTAAAAAGAACCACGTACTGACGCGTGACACATAATTAACACTTAACGGAAAGTAATCAATTACAATAAATTTTTAAAAATAAAAATTTAATTAAATCAAATAAATATAAGAAAAACTATTTAAGATTTCGCTAAAAAAATAGAACATGTGAAATGATTTAACGAAAATGAATCTATATATTTATATTATATATAAAAAACAAGGTAAAATCAACACAATATACGAGAAGATAAAAAGTGTAACTTTGAAAACAACGTCTTCTGACTAAACATGTACACAGTACATTGGGTCAGTTTTGTACCACAGAAGTGTAAAACCCAAAATACACTATTTATTAACTATTGTTTTCAAATAATAAATAGTCTCTAAATTATCAAAAGAATATTTCGTTTTCGAAAATATCATTTAGTAATACTTTTATATTTAAATATTTTGTTAACTTACCGACAAGACGTTCATCAATCTTATATGTAAGTGCATGTGAATGTATTCATTGCCTTATTAATAATTCAAGTGAATCTCATAAGTGAAAATATGAGTAATATTATCAAATATAATACTATTTAAGCTCCTTTATTTATAAAAAGATTTTAAAATAAAATTTAAAGTTATCGTATTAGTGATTAAAATAAACTGGCCTGATTATTTTTATTAATATCGATAAATTAATTATTATTTTAATAATTAAATATACTTTTAGTTCTTTGTTAATTGAAATTATTTTTTATTTTAAATTTTTAAATAATTTAATTTTAAATTTTTATATAATTTAATTTTTAAATTTTAAAAATTATAATCTCCTTAACTTTAATATAAAAGATATTTAGCAAAAACCCTATATTTATTTATTTGTAAAATAATGTATTAAAGTTTGAAATTAACATGAATTTCAAGGAAATATAAACATGTCTAACGCTTATTCTAATGTAGTGTATACAAGTTATAGTGTATGATAAAAATATAAAATATTTTAGAATAGTTATATTTCAATACTTCAAACTAACAACTTTTTCATTAAGTAATATCTTACACGATAACTTTATGTATCGTTTAAATACTTATTTTTTTATAAATTATGGAGTGTCGTGTGCATATTTTGAATGAGCTCTGGTGGGTGTGTTTTCTCACATCACATTCAAAACCTATAAGAGGGCCACATATATAGATATTAGTAAATATCTGCTTTGTCGGGAGTTATTTTCATCGTCTTCTTTTCGAGCATCGCACAAAACTATTAGAACTGTGAACCACGCCTTTTAATTAAATATTTTATTAACTTTCATATCTAACTCTTTTTTTTTCTTCATTTTTTGCTTTCTCAATTATGTAGAACGTGGGTATTGGACTTTGCAGAGAACTAAATAGTAACAACTTAAAGTTTCTAAAGACTTAAAAGTAAATAAGATTGTAAATTTAAATTATATATATATATATATATATATATATATATATATATATATATATATATATATATATATATATATATATATATATATATATATATATATATATATATACATATATATATATATACATATATATATATATATATATATATATATAAAGAATACATTACATTTTTCTTAACATGTTCTTTGACAAGTATTTCTTGACTTCTGCATCATATGTGTCACACAATCATTTGACTCTACGGTAGGTATCAAATATTCTTATAAGACTTATAGATTTTGTTTCAAATATAGGAGTTAAACGTCTACTTAAACAATTTCAAGTTCTTAATTTGTACTCTTATTGTCCATTTGGCGTTCTTGTTTGTTAATCGATCGGTGGGTACCTATCAAAGTAATAAATGTTGTAATTAATGCGAGACAAAAGTTTCAACACCCATACCTTTAACATGTATTTATAATTTTCTCCATCGGCTTGTGATTAGGACTAGTCTAATTATGGTCTAATCATTTTAAATCCTGATTACTGACCTGTTTGCGCTAATTAAGTATTTAAGTGATCTATATGGGTGGTAGCCGGTCAGCTTAGGCAGTCGACCGGGCCACACAATATAAATCTAGTAACACATGCGCTTCTTTATTTTTTGCTTGGTCTTCTCGGTCTTCTAGGTAATGCTACTTTTCTCTTTGCACTTTAAGTTCTCTCATATTGTTTTTGGTACTTGTAAAATGGCACTATGACGCTTAAGTAAAGTTTATAGTTATGTGTATTAATGGCAGAATAAATGAGAATCACATACCTCTTCCTACGCTACCTGTATGTATAGGGGTGGTACTAGGCCATGACCAAACATAGGTTCTTGTACAAGCTCAAGGCTCAATTGTTCTTAATCAGACCTTTATCATTAAGATGTGGTGTTTAAAGTATTAATTACTCTTTGATTTGTCATTACCATAGGTTGCCCATGATATTGTTTGTTTTCATGGAGCTTATTAAGAAGTGTTGTTATTATACCAGTTTTTGAGAACTTCAGTTATGGATAAGGGGATATGTGCCAAGGTGAGTAATATTTGTTTTATGCTAAGAGGTCTATAAAACCTTTTGGTATCGAAAATTGGTATTGAGAATTATGAACAATGCAACTCCTTTTGTTGTTGTCAAGGCATGGTTAGTACAATTGTTTAACTATTGTACCACACCTAGTCGGCCTAGCCAAACACACTTCTCATCCTTTGCCGCTATAGCTATACCGGCAAAGACTGGGGGACTGATATACCACACGTACCCGACTTAGTCTGATTATAGCCATAAAACCTGTCTAAATAGCCTCCAAAGACGCAAATAATCAACATGTATGAACGAGTAACAATACCCAGCCTAAGCCGTTAAAGGGTAACCGGCCTAAGCCGCTAACTTAGGATAATTAAGCAAGAACTTAATTCAGAGCACTACCAGCAAGGCCCCTAAGGGCCCACGATAATCGAACTAAGGGGCCTGGCCTAAGACCCAGGCCCACCTACGACCCAAACAGGGGCCCAGCCCATGACGTGGCTAAACATAATTAATAATCTATAAATATGTATGGACCCCAGCAATTAAAGGTACGCATTCATTACTCCCTTAATTACGAGATTTGACTTTTTGAGAGTTTTTTGCTAATTTGAGCGTCAAAGTCTCTTCCGCAGGTAACCCCTCTCGGGTCCAAACCGAGATACCCACAAATGACATATACCAGCCGGGAGGAAGCCTACTGAGGAGATTACAGATTGGGATAAGGTAACGCTTGTGTCTGACATATCTTATTTGTTCTCCGCAGGAACAATTGGCGCCCACCGTGGGGCACGAGATAATACTTTATGAACCAACCTGCATTCTCTCGAAGATGGTTTCTACCCGTAGCAGAGCAGGAGTTAACAAGCAAGCTGAAGCAGGCCCTGCAACACCTACTACTACCACTCCGGACTTGGCCGCTATCCTAGACAGTCAAGCCAAGATGCAACAGGAACTGACTGATTTGAAGAAACGCAATGCTGATGAGTTGGAGGCATTACGATAGGAAAACTCACGGCTAAGGCGAAAGATCGAAGTCGATCCCACTAAAAAGGGAAAGGCTAAGGAAACATCTGATGCCGTAAGGTCCCCAGCTTTCCAGCCCACTGAAGAGGAAAGCGAGTACAATCCTACCCCGCACACCTTCACCACCACTCAACAAACGCCCATCCTCTCAACCCATCATACACACTTCCATCCCACCCTCCCAGGAAACACCGCGGCTCCTACACCCGCCGCCACCCTACCCACCACCCACATCCCACCTTACAATATCCCTTCCACCCTACCCACCACCCACATCCCACCCTACAACATGCCTCCCACCCTCCCTACCACCCATATCCCCCCTCACAACTTTACATCAACTTTTCCCACCCTCGTTCACCATCCCATCCCCCCTCACCCGCTCCCATCCACACAACCCAGACGCCGTCATCCTTTTACTGATTTCATGGCCAACACCCCCCTCCCTGCCCAGTGGGAACCTTTCACACTGGAACGCTACACAGGTGAGACTGATCCAGACGAACACCTCAAGGTCTATTTCACCCACGTCGCCCTCTACACTTCTCACGATGCCGTTTTCTGCAAGGCCTTTCCTACCACCCTTAAAGGCCCTACCCTCGAATGGTTTACCACCCTTCTGCCATACTTCATCGACTGCTTCGACACCCTCTCCCACATGTTTACCACTCACTTCGCCGACAGTCGCCCATATCGAACTACAACCATCTCCCTTCTTGGCGTCAGACAGGAACAAGATGAGACGCTACGAGCTTTCATTGACCGCTTCAGTAAGGCTGCCCTTCGCACACCACACCTCAATCAGGAAATGATCCTTCAGTGCATGACACTCACTCTCAAACCCGGCCCCTTCGCTAACAATGTCTACCTCCACCCACCCGCCTCCATGCATGAATTGAAACTCCGTGCCGCTGACTACGTCCGCATGGAGGAGATGCAAACTCTCTATACCAAATTCCGCAATGACTATACACCCACTGTAGCAACCCCCCTACACAACCTGTAAGACCCGTAGAATTTAATTAATTAATTAAATAATTAATTAATAAATACGGGAGGGGAAATAATTATGACATTAAATTATGGTTGGTATGATGTGGAAAAGTACTAGCTCAAGTGGTTGAGAGTACTTAAATTGTGTGAGAGGACTTGGGTTCGAGTACATAACTTTTGTATTATTGTTTTATTATTTAAATCTATGTAATTATGTTCTGGTATGATATGATGTCTGAATTGGATTTGTTAAGCATGAAACATGAATTGGTTGAATTGGTGGTGTAATTACTTTGTG
>Ga0214545_1002812_pt1 | contig 33430 bp, 10 predicted proteins | sample CNSS4metaG_FD_160064 | JGI IMG/M metagenome (GOLD analysis project Ga0214545, IMG submission 160064) | Root nodule microbial communities from cowpea collected in UCLA plant growth center, Los Angeles, California, USA - CNSS4 | ecosystem: Host-associated > Plants > Roots > Nodule | place: USA...
AAAAAAAAAAAAAAGCATTTACTATGCAATCTTGAAAGTGCAATCGAAGGAGAGACGCAGCCATTCTGGTGTCATTTTTTATGGCTGACCAAACATCATATCTAACAATAATGGTGGGAAAGTTGGGACAAGATTCTTCGTAGAAGTTTATGTCAACCTGTCCATTGTTTAAGGTAAGCATATATATGAACGAGAGGAAAGAAAAGTAAGAAGCAAAAAGAAGAAAAAAGTGAAGTAGATCAAAATTCCATAACTAATGGCTTCACAATGTTTTCTAGGTATAAGAAGGTCACAACTTCAATTTCTTACCACGTATATTCAGTGAAGTACAGCTTTTATATGCAAAAACAAAACACAATAACACTAATGGATACAACATATTATTATTAAACTTAACGACTAAAATATTACTGAATTGGAGATTATTATGTTTAAGCACGATGGAATGTCTTGCAGAGTTCATTGGTGAAATAGCGAACAAGTGACACTACCATTATTGCTATTAGTGGAGTGTTATTGGTCATGGGTATTAGTGGGTTTTTTTTTTTTTAATTACAAGAGTACCATAATTCGCTTAAATAAAATATATAGACAGTAGAACTCTTTTAATGTTCTTATATTAAGTGAATTGACATTTAATATTCTTTTTTATATTTTATTTACGCACTTTATGTAGTATATTTCTCTTAAGGAAAAAGCATGTATGTTGTTATTGTGAGCGGTGAATAAAACTATAAATGGAGAGGAAAAAGGAGCAAAAAGTGAAATATGATTGTTCTAGTGGATTTATACGTGATTTGATCAATTTTTTTGTATAGCTTTTATCTTTTGAAAGATATAGTAATTTAAAGTATTGAGTTATCAAAACAAAAGTATACATTGAGTGTATCTATAAAGGGAACGTTAATTAATTTTTTTTAAAAAAATAGAAAAAGTTATTGTTTAAAGATTCAAATATATATGTTAAAAGAATGATCTATTTAGAATTAAAGTACAAAATGTTCAACATGCATATTAGATTATTTTTGTTTCAGTTTTTCTATTAGTTGTTTTTCTGTTCTATTCCTGGTAATTATTCTTTTTTGTTGTTACTTTTTTTTTTTATTATTTATATAGTATTCTTTTGCTTTATACGTTAAGAGATTTCACAATAAATAACTTTTTTTTTCTTTTATGATGTTCAATTTATCATTTTTGTAATATTATATTAGAAAAAAAATGTTTTTCTCCTTATGCAATTCACCCACTACAAGAATACTTTATTTTAGTTTCGATAAAATGGTATTGGCTTTTAAGAATACGCTACCAGGGTGGTTATTTAAAAATAAATGAAAAGAATAGGGTGAATACTTTAAGCCGATGCAACGCATTAATCAAATAAAAATTAATATAAATTTATTTATGTTGAGATATGTGATAGTGAAATAAAAGATATTTTATTACCTGCATCAAATGTTGAGTTGATTATCGTCCCTCTAACCAACACAAACTAAAATTATTTATTTATTACCTATTTATCTCAGCATAGGTAATTCTATACCATGAGCTTAAGCTAAGTTGAAACATGGAAATAAGAATAAAAAAAATATATGTATATATTAATTATAGCTTCAATTTTCCATTTTTTATAAATGTATAATGTTTATTTATTTTTTATAAAGTTCAAGCAGCCTGAAAATGGAAAATGAAGAGTCATTTCCTCCATATGTGCTTAAGGCATTTCAGTCCTATATGTCTACATTTCGGTAAATGAGTTATGAAGGTTTATTTATTATATTTACATAATCAATGACCTGTAATGCACACTACATCTTTCTTGAAAACAAACACAAAACCCTCCAATATGGGTTATCTAACGTTCCTCATCGCTCCTAATCAATTGAACAATGCTTCATCATATTTTAATTTTTTACACTCCATAAATCATCCAACTTAGTTCAGTCCAGCATCATTCATTCCAATATGAGACAAAAACATGTTTTAGGTTCATAGCTCTGCTCTCAACTTTTACTTTTTCTTTTTTCTAATCTTCTCATGCATTGCGATGGTGGTGCCTAAAACACCTATGGTGCCATTTTGTATGAAACAAGATTTTCTATATGATGGATTTGATCTCGGAGCGGGCTATGGAGACGATGAGACGACCACATGTTCCATCACCATTAAGTGCACAAATGGTAACCTTCTCCGAACCTTGTTGAAAAGGATCAAGAACCTCTAGTTCCTTTTCATTGCAAGCGTTGGTGTTATAAAGTGTAAGTAGTTTTCATGGCTCTGAAATTTGCAATAGTTGGACCTATCTGATAATAAGTTGGAATAGTTTTCATAAATCTAGAATATGCAAAAGTTGAAACTCTTCGATAATGAAATTGCTAGTGAACACTTAAATATTTTCTTTTAAATATGAACATAGGACTATTGAGACCCTAATACTATCGAATATAATATTTAAGAAATAAAGAAAAGAAACGATTTAAACGACTCTACTAATAAATTATATTAAGAAAAATTAAAATTTATTATATTAAATTATTAGGGATGGTTGTGCCCACGCTATTTGTGACCCAAAATTAAAGCTACAAAAACTAAAGAGTCCCTTTTGAATGGGTGGGACCGTCTCTAATTTTCTTCTGCTATTACAACCTACACAAATATTCAAAAGCTTCCCTGCATAGCGCAAGGGTAAAAACACAAGCATAGCAGGACTATAATATTGTGTTTTCTTATAGTGACTTCTGATGCTTTTTGTCTTCTTTTATATATGACCACTCAACCAAAATGCCTAAGTTAAGATGCACCTACTTTTCTTACATCATTCAGATGAACCTAATATTGCTCTCACACATCTCAACCATTTGATCACAAGAATAACACCACTTGATCTGTAACGAACAAAAATGTCTTTCATTGACTACATCCTCTCAAAGACCCTACAATATATGCGATCTTCGTGACTTGGTCTCATGAAGTGTGTTCATTTCAAGGTTTTACAATTCCGTTTTCAAATAAATCTTAAATCAGCATCTTGTTTGCCACTAGTATGCAAGAAATTTTGGATGACTTGAAACCAAATTTTTAAGCAATAATGGCGCATAAAGTTTTAAATTCCAAAGCCAGTTGATGTGTCTTCAGCACGTGTTGTACAAAATTATAGTCTATTTGGAAGGAATTACCTAACTATAAACCAATTTTTCACTATTTTTGTGATGACCTTCAACAACTTCAACACACAGTGAATATTGCCCTATCTTTCTTGATGGGTTGGCATGACTCTATCTCCCAAATTTGTCGCCGATCTAACCCTATGTCCTCAAATGGTAATGTCTTCTCCCTTTTCTCCAAGAAGAAAGTCAATGAGAAACTATTAACACTCATTCTTCTTCTCCTAAAACTATAGACAATATAACATTTTCTATCAATTCTTCACAGATATATCAATTTATAATATAGTAAGAATAAATTTGTTAATAAAACTAGGCCAAAATGTAGTCACTCTGACATGTTGGGACATGCCAAAGATAATTTGTACATGTTAGATATACTCCAATTTATGTCAATGATCACACACTACAAAAAAAAAAACTATTATGTGGATGTTTTTATTTCAATTTGTTGGGGTTCTTACCCTCTGCAACTTAATTTATGGGGTTTTTTAAACCTCCACAGTTATATTCTCCATAACCTATTTGTAGAGGTTTAGGACGACTTATGATATCAAAGTTATGTTATGGAGGGTTTAATTTTTGTAGAGGGTTTTAACTTCTCCTATTGGTGACTATTATTTGTAGAGGTTTCCAACCTCCTTTATTTGTAACTATTTTATGGCAGGGATTTAAAACCTATGTTTGTATTATTTATTAAAATAATATTATGTTTTATATAAAAATATGTTAGGAAGTCACAATATTAAAATAAAACTAAATTATATTACAATATCCTTTGTTTCATAACACAGGTATAATAAAGTACATATATGAAAATGACAATTGTATATTTTGCTTCCTAAAAGAATAATGCCTCAAACACTATATGTATGTCATGTAAACACACAAAGAGCTTGCTTAGTTAATGTTGTTGTAATATGTCCAAAGAAAAGGAAAACAAAAAATACTCTTTACATTCTTAGAATAAAGGCTTAGTTCATTCTTATTCTTAGATTGGTTTGATCCTCTGGTGGTTGCCTCGGGGTTACGGTCCTAGATAACATTTATATCATAGATTGAATGACCTCTATTAGATTCTCAAGAATTTACTCCATGTTTAAACACTACAAGAAATACAGGATTTACTAACGGATATATACCGACAGATTCGATTTTGTCGGTAATATGTAGTTATCAACTACGGATTATGTTGGTTAATTTATCGAAGGATATATCCGTCAAAAAATGTCGGTAATGTTGATGATAGGTGTTAGTATAAAATATTCATCTTTAATATTGTTGATAAATTGTATGTGTCCTTATAGATGAATTATATTTGTCAATTCCCTCTTCTCATAGAAAAACATGAGGAACTCCCTACCTGCAAACACGAACACCACACTTTACGTCTCCCACTTTGTCACCGACCACTTTCATTCTCCCTAGTCTCAACGCCCTCCATCGGCAGAGTAAGTGTCTCAAGCCCCTACTATTTATTTTGCCATTTTCTCTCTCGAGCCCTAATTGAGGAAATCCCCAATTTCATTTCTATGGTGCTTGGGGAAACAATTAAGAGTCGTTTGAGAGGCATTTGAGACGCCATTAACAACCTCTATGGAAGGTGACATTGAGATTGTTGAAAGGAGAGGTTGAAAGGCTTAAAGGTATTGGTCATGTGCAGTTCTTAGTTAATTTGGTTTAGTTTTTTTATTCCCTAAATGAATTGGTTGTCTGGAATTGATTCAATGTAATGTGATATACAGATAATTAATTAAATGTATTAGAAGCAAAATCCCACTCTCACATAAGACATGAATTATATTGTTTAATTCAAATGAGGTTAAAAGTAGTTCATGATCCTCCAATAAATTAATCAAGCTTTCCATAAAAAGGAAAAGGAGCCACTGAATTCTTTTTTCCCTAATAACTAAAGTGTTATAGTATGAGTCCATCATGCTTCAGCTTATGTTTATCTAAATGCCAAGGCTATATATGCCTAATGAATTGAAGCAAATCAAATGGATTATGGATTAACTTCAATATTGTCTATATTCTTGATTCAATCTCTTTTGAACCTGTAAAAAGAAAGGCTACTGCAAAACCCAAATTCTAGATGAAACAAAATCATGGCATTTAAGATTTGTCTTTCTATCATGCAATGTGTTTGGTTCCATGTATGATATCATGCGTCCAATCAAGAGTCCATCATGATTTGACATGAATTAATGTATTAGTAAAACATGATGTTTCATGTTGTTCCAAGTCCATTTGGTACTCCTTCCTAGATCACTATGAAGTGTCTAAAATCTGAATGCAAGTTCAACATGATGTCCAACTTCAAATGCTTGGAGTTAACATTCATTGGAACCAGCATTGCTCTTTTCGTTTGACAATTCACTAAGATACCAAGGAACATAAACCAGACGATTCCTAAACAAAAATTGAAGACCTTTTATATCCAACCCTATCAAATCTGTCAAGTTGATAAAGTAATTTATATAATTTAGCAGAAAATTTATGTCAAGTAGATTATATTAAGCAAGAGACATGTCTCAAAAGGGAGAAATCCAGGAAAATAGCATACCTATGAATATTTTGGAATTTGACATACTTTAAAATTATTGGTGTCCGTTGTTAGAGACAATGGAATAATCTTTACGTTATGACAAAAGTGATATGACACAAAGAGATTTGCACAAAAAACTATAGCTAAATCCCTTATACTCCTTGTTAGAAAATAACTTCATTGTCTTGAGGCCTAAAAGACAAAATGCAACCTAATTATAACTATTGCATATCTCTAGGAATGAAGCCAAATGATTGTATGGATTCTCATGAGATAATACATGAAACTAATTGCTCTACACCAAATGTATAATAGCAAACTTTATCTCCAATTTGTTGCAGTTACTGTTCGCCTAACAATGCTATTGAAATTAAATGGCCTTGTGAATGTTTAATAATCTCCTAAGCTCTACGATCATTTACCTGTTCAACCATCTCTACCTCTTCTTCCTGATCTAACGGTTGGATATGAGAGTAATATGAGAAATCAATTGTGCTTTATATTTTTCTAGAGAAAACTTCACGTGCTTCTTTGAAAATTCTTCTCTTTATACTGTTGTTCCTCCGAGAGATTCTTTCAATTTCTGGATCATAAAGTAATTGATCAATCACAATCTTGCCTCTCATTCACAATAGAGAGATTACATATATATATATATATATATATATATATATATATATATATATATATATATATATATATAAACTAAACAAATTAAACCAAAATTTGTAAACAAAACACAATTAACTAAACCAAACTTTATTCCCCGACAACGGTGCCAAAAACTTGTTATGGAATTGACAAGTATACCAAATCACACAAGTAATAAAGTGAAAAGTTCAAGTATTGTTTCCCAAGAGACTAATGTAGTTTAAAAAAATTATGTTTATTTACTAATGAAGGTGAATAATTTTCAAACAAGGAAACATGTTGATGAATAAGATATAAGTCTAAATCTAAGAAAGCAATAAAATTCACACAATAAAAACAATTAATTTGATTTAAGAAAATATATAATAAAAGCTTCACTAGGATTAAGTTTCATGATTTTATTCAAAACAAAAACATTAAACAATATATTTCTAATTTCTTCTCTCGCATTCGCACCTTCTGTAACAAGTCCCAATTTTGTCACCAAAAAATCTAGAATGGTGCTTCTAATAGATACTGAGTGGTAGATCAACTACCAATACTAAAAGGGTCACATGAATTTCCCTCCAGGTATTTATACACTATCATTCATTTACTTTTAGTATTATCATTTAATGTATCTAAATAGTTTCACGATGAGTGTAGTGTAATAAACAAAATAGGAGTTATGATTGTGACTATTACGTCATGCAATGGATGGCAACAATTGTGCAAGGTAGTTTATCAAAGTGGTTGAGATGAGGTAATATGCTAACTTTTATATGTACTAAATTTAACTCCAACTAACTTTCGTATGTACTAATATTAACTTTAACTAACTTTTGCAAAAATGACGCAAGTCTAATAGATTTAAATGCATTAGCTTATGTTCAACAAAGTGTGAGCAAAGTATTTTGTCTAGATGTTAGTTAGAATTAGATTTGGTTTATAATAGATTTGGTTTATGATATATATAGTCATATCTACAGTAGTGTTACGAGGTATTTAAGATGAACAAAGGATTATATGCTCACATATAAAGATCACTCGATATTCCACTCAAGTTTTGCTAGATGTAAGAATGATTTAAGACCCACTTTAGGTTATATTTAAGGCATCTAGTCATTGGATTTGGTTGAGAAATTTTGTCACTAGGATGCAAATTGCTAAAAAAATTGAAAGACCACTTAAGTTATATTATTACAACAAATCAATCATGGATCGTTGGATCGGTCCCTTAAGAGAGGTTTATTTTTTTGTAGCCCTTCGAAGAGAGAAAAGAGAGAGAAAGTTTTTTGACATATTCATTGAGCCACCTTAGTAAAATTGTAATTCCATTTTTGTTAATAGTTGGATTAGATTGAAAGTTTGACAAAAAGTTCCCAACATATGGTTCTTCATTTTGATCATTGAGATCGTCAATTGGAGGTTTAAGGTTAGATAAATCATCTCTCACGGTTGCTCCATTTTGGGTTTCTTTTTCTTTCTTTTTCATATTTATGAACATTACTCTTTTGATTTGACTTCCTTGTATCTATATTTTGTTTTAATGGAGTTTGATTTACTAACTTCTATACATGGCTTGATCTTAAAAATATCATAAAACTATTTTCTTCATATTTCAAAATGTATTTTCTCTTTAATTCATTTTAAGATGGGTTGTGATGATTTTAACATTATCTTATGTAAATTATTAAAATAACGTACAACAAAAGTAAAACTTCTAAATACATCTTAAACTTCTTCAACATCTTCCGTTATTATCAAAACATCTTTATTCTAGACTTTGAAATTTCTTCTACATTTAAGTGCAACACTTAATCAGTGTTCCTAAATTGAGCTTATATGTGAAGTGCTTTAAGTAAATATGTTTGGGGCTATTAAAGATGTATAATTCTAATATTCATTGTTTTTAATGTAGTGCTATAAATTGTTTCTAGTGGGAAGAGATTCATCATGTGCAAAGTTCAAAGATAAGCCACCCTTGAAGAATTTGAGCACTTAAAATTAAAATAAAAAGTAAATACCTGTCACCTAACAACATAAGAAAATATGACTAGGATCGCATATTTGGAAGTTATACATATACTAAAATATCTATTGTCTCTAGGTTGACTGTAAATGCAATTATAACAACATTTTTTAGGATAAACTCATATGAAGTACACAAGTGGAGGTAATTGACACCCACCCATAACTTTATTTGTCATTTTTATAATTATTGTAGCTTTTTTTATGGATATGGTTTAATTCATTAGAATAGTGACTAACTTATTAGGGATATTGTAACTCTCATCAATAAATAGGTATGATTAATCAAAGTAAATAAAAGAAAAAAATTGTAACTCTCATAAAAAAGTAGGTATGATTTTTTTTTTTTGCAAACAGTAGTTGCATCAAGTGCATTTTCTGGATCAACTCAGAGGTGCTCTAACCCAAATTAATGCTTTTTCATTATATTATTTCATTGTAGACGTGAAATATTCTGTTTTCTTAATAAGTAGTTTTTATTAGAGAGTTTGACTAATTATTTTTAATATAATTTAAAAAAGAAATAATTACTTTAATTGTGAAATTGTGTTAAATAGTTAATAAAGTTATTCTTTAAATTCAATGAAATGTTAAATTTCTTTTAAATTATGGATTTAAGTATTCACTTTAAAAACTAACGTTTCACTTACTACATTATTTTTCTTCGCTTATTTATCGCGATATTAAGGTATGCACACGACTTATAAGAGTAATTTTTATTTTCTTAAGACTATATAACTTTTCCAATTTAAATTTCTATCTTCAACTTCAATAAGAGTTGTTTACTCCAACATGTCGAGTTCAACGCTGAGAATTTACTATACTGTCAAAGGATAATAAATGAATGTATGTATCACTTTTAAGATAGGAAGTGTTTGTTAAGAAATACATATTCTCTAAAATAATATTTATCTTAAACATATTTCACTACAAAAATATATGTTTAATTACTTGGATGGTACCTACTTTGATACAGGTGTGTCAATTTGGTACTCGCTTTTAAAAAAGTGTCAATTACATCCCAACTTTTGAAGAAGTGCTTCAATTAGGTCCCTTCCAAACGGAGTTGACTAACACCGTTAACGACGTATCACGTGTCAGTATGTGGCACTTTTATTTTTTTTTTCAAAAAAATTAAAAAAAAGAATAAAAAAAATAAAAAAAACACAGACTAACACGTGGCACATCGTTAACGGCGTTAGTTAACTCCGTCTGAAAGTGACCTAATTGAAACACTTTTTCAAAAGTTGGGATGCAATTGACACTTTTTTAGAAGTGGGTACCAGATTGACACACCTAAACCTTTTATGTTTCTAATAGGGGTTTTTTAGATGGGATCGCAATAAGCTCCAGTAAAAATATACATTAGCAGAGATTTTAGTGACCCCAAGTAAGTTTCTGGGGTTTTTTAAAAACCTCAGTAAAGTTATTATCATATTATTTTTTTTATTTTTTAAAAAACTTTATTTGGCTAAACTTTTTCTCATTCCCTTTCCCAATTCCTCTTTACCTTTCTCCCTTTCCATTCCTCTCACTTTGCACAAGGTTTGTACTGCTCATTTCATCCTATTTTTGCTCTCAATTTCATTTTTGTCGCCTGATTTCGTCAACAAATTATGTTGATTTCATAATCAGTAAGGAGTGTTGCTTTCTGATTTCAATTTTGTGCCTAAGAGAAGGAAAATGAAGCAGTTATGGCTCGCGCCCTAGGAGAGGGAAGACGTTGATTTTTCAATTTTATTGTTCTCACTGAAATCATGTAATAAACATATTCTTTCAATTTCGTTTCCTTGCTTTCAATTTTGTCACCATTCTTTCAATTTCATCTCATGCTCCCATTTTCATCTGAATTTAATTTCCCTAATTTCATCATCTCCCTACATCACTAGCCTTTTTCGATGAATAGTTAAACTCTATTGGTCAATGAATAATTGTTCTATTTCGGGGTTGTTAAGACTCTATAGCACTCTCATATGGTAGGAGATAGGAAGCTTGACAGTAAATTTTTTCTTGTTTCTGAGAAGCTGTTGTTAAAAGTGAGAAAATATAGGCTTTGTAAGTTTTATATCTACTGCATTGATTAATATGATCAAATACTAATAATGCTTAATCTACAATTTTATCAGGACTCACTTTAGATTAGTTTAGTGTAGTTTTATTTTCCATTTTTAGTTACTGTTTTTGAATTTTTAGAATAGTTATTCATTTGTTGTCTTTAGTTTAGGACTTTATCTAGTTTTAGTAGTTTATGCATCCATTATTTTGCTATTTTGACTAATGTTACTAACATTCTACCTGTTATGCTACTGGTTTTGTTTTATTTGTAGTTCTAGTAATACCAATATAATGAAAAGGTTATCATTGTGTACAAAGGCAAAAATTATAGGCATCATAAAACAGTAACACATGCTTGCTACCTTGTAAGAAAAAAATGTATGTAGAGTTTTCTTTATATGTAGTCTTTATAGTTTTGGAAATCTTATTTTAAGATGCAGGTGAGAAGTCCACTCTTGAGGACTTACCACCTGAGTAGATACCAGATGTCAGGAAGGGTAACAATGGCTATAGAATAAATCTAGTATTTTACTTTTTAAATTATTGTTCATGAAACTGAATATTGGTTAAATTTCTATTTTGTCCACCGAATATTATTACAACTTTGAAATTATGAGTTACTATGACAAAATCATGAAAATATATCTAACTTTATGAGCCAAAGTAATTGATTTCATGGATGGATGTGTATAATGCAAATTGATATAAGTACAATGCTTGAAGAGGCAGTGAAAACAACTCCAAATTACATAGATTAACCTTTGTATAATCACATTATAACATTTTTTTTCTGGTTTTCTCTTATGTAGATTTTAAGCTTTGATGATCTATGGATGTATGCTCCACTTGCTTATAATGGGTTTGACATTGGACTCAATCTGAACATGAACATGAAGAACTCTCTACTACTCTGAGATCAAAGAGGGTAGACTCTAGAGGATGTTTCCAGTTTTAACAACAAACGGAAAACAACTACATAGAAAAAGATAAATGTGTAAAATAAGAGTGTTATTTTAACTTGTTATTGTTAACTAATATGAATAAAATAGTAGTTTCATTCTCATAGAGAATAATACTTCTGATTAATCATGTGGTTCTGTTTCTGACTTTTTTTTATGGTTATTAAATTATTTGGAAGCCAACTATGTACTCTAATTTGGGAGTAATATTATTTAATAATACTATTTAATGTGCTCTGGGATCAAATTTTTCGGAGTAATACTATTTAATAGATTTAGCTTAGCACCAAGTTTAAAAGGTTAAGTGGTTTTAATAATAACTAGAAAGTATATCAGCATGATGCACGACAAATAATTTCATAGATTTGATGATTTTAAACACCAGAACTAATGGGGTTTTAAATCCCAAGCAAAAATGGAGTCTTGAAAACCTCTGGTAATAGTGGGGGTTTTGAAAACCGTGGGTAGTAGTGGAGGTTTTGAAAATCCTAGACAGTAGCGGGGGTTCAAAAATCCCACGTAAGTTGCGTCTTTCCAGGGGTTGCTAAAAACATCCAGTAATCTATTAGCTACACTGATTTTTTCCAGGGGAAGTGAAAACCCTGGGTAAAGCCATTCACACTGATTTTTTTTTCTTCAAGTTTAGATTTGTCGGTAAGACATAATAGCTTGTTACAAAAAGTGTGAATGCTATAGAAGAAATTAGAAATATATTGTTTGCTACTTTTTCTTTTAATAGAATTATGAAACTCAATCTTAGTGAAGTCTTTATCATATATTGTTACACACCACATGTTTGATAAAAATACAAAAAAAAAAATTGTTTTTGTGAAATTTGTTGTTTAATTAAGTTATAAATTGTAAGAATTGTCAAGTATTGCATAAGTTTCTTGGGAAACGATACTTGAAATTTTCACTTTATTACTTGTGCGGTTTGATACACTTGTCAAATTCATAACAATTTTTATTAAATATCTAAAAGAAGATGTTTAATTACCAACTACAATATAAATTTTAAATAAAAACCAATTTTATATAATATATGCAACACTGAGTTTAAAATTTAAGTTTATAAAATATAAAACAATTTATTTAAAAGAAGATACAAAATGTCAATTTATTACTGTTAAGCTAATTATTTAGAATTATTATTTTATAAATTTAATTAAAATATTTACTATAAAGTTGTGAAGATCTTGAAAACGAGTACTTAAGTCATAAAAGGTTTAATGAACTGACACTCGAATAACTTATTAATAAAAAGATATATAGACTTTTCTATTGTTGAGTTCATGTTATAAAACCTTATTATTTCTTTAAATTACCTTTCTCTTAATCTTAATCTACCTTTCCCCTAAGAGATCCAACATATATTCACCATTTATTCTTATCAAAGATCACCTCTCAACTTACAACGGAGAATCCTACAACTCTATCTTATTAGAATCATGGATAAAGTAAGTTATTTTTCTATCATTTGCTAGAGTCAAATAAGTCTTCGTCAGTTGCATGCGAGTATAATTGATTGCATGTGGTTCAAATTCCACTCTAATTGATTCTCTATGTGGCTATGATCTTAGTGATGTTTAGATAATTGATTTGATGCTCTTTTATGTAGATAAAGTTACCTACACAAGTGAGTTATTGAAGGAGTACTTTAAGCACTCTAGGAGTATTGACAAAGGTAAGGGAAGCTAGTATATAACATATTTATAATCTGGTGTGAACTGTTAACATTGCTTTGTGAAGTTAGAAATTTGCTTACAAATTAGGTTGTTGGAGTAGGGATTGATTATAGGATTGGTTGATAATTGTTTTGAATTGAATGAATATATTTGAGAATGAATGATGAAATTGGGTTGTGGATTGATTGAAATAATTTGATGAAACTGTGTGCTTTGATTCTTATACTAGATATTCAAATTGCTTTGTGTAATGATGGGACTTAAATTGTAAACTGGCAATTGAATGAATAAAATGATGAAGATCACTTAGATAATCCAATTGATTAACCTAGTATAGAAAAATCAAAGTTTTAAATCTTCTCATGTAGCATCAGACGTCATACTAGTACCGTTGGGCACTAAATTCAAAATTCCAAGTCAGTGAGCTTCAATGGAAATAGTGTAAGGCGCCATTCCAAAAGTGTTGAGCGTTATCTAAATGGTGAGATCTAGTGATCCAGGTCATTGGGCGCCAGGTTGGACCATTGGGTGCTCTCTTTATACAAAGCATAAGTGAGTTTCAACTTTGGGCGCGGAGTGACTACCGTTGGGCACTACTTCGAATTTTTAAGTCAGGGAGCTTCAAGTATGTTGCCGCTGGGCACTGTCCTATTTTGTAATTGTATGTCTATCATATGAATTTTAAGTGAACTTTAATTAAACATGATGAATTATGGTTGAAAAGAAATATGTATGAAACATGTGAATGATATATATACTCTATTTTAGTTGGAATTCATTTTGGTTTTATATGTATGACTTGGCATGAGAGTGTAGTGAATTCCAAGGTGGAAATGCTATTGTTTGAATGTTGTGTTAGGGTATTGATGTCAAAGTTCGAAGTAAAATTATCCTGAATCAACTAAGTATTGAACTCATAAAGGAAGATATTAGGTGAAAGTTGAAAGAGGTCCTTATTTGTAGATTTGGCATTGATGGTTAAATATACAAATGAGTGATTTACCTTGTTATACTTTTGGTATGAGATGTGGCCATGGGATGTTGAAGACCCTTGATTAGGAATTGTGAGCATAACACATGCAGGGACTCAAATTCTAATCAATACAATGAGTCATTCGAATGTCGCGTCTAGTTATGATGAGTATGAAGGATTTTGAATGTGTCATTAGAGACTTTATGATTGTTTGAGCTATTACTTTGCGAATTGATGTTTGAACACAATAATATGAAAGATCCTTCATTATGGCCATAGTGTAAATTGTTAGTAAAAATCAATCTAAATATATAGTGATATTTTATTATGGCCATAATGTAGAATTGTTAGTATACTTCTAATAACTCTAACTTACCTTTGTTTTATGTATTTATTGTGTGTTTTGATCTTTCTGCTATAATTGTACTACTCACGTAAGGAAAAGGTGACAGGGGAGCTAATAGAAAGCAAACTGATACTGTCAAGGGATATTTGGTGATCGACATAGTTATAAGCATAAATACTAGAAAAAATATTTTGTACTAATCTTATAATTTCACTAATATTTTAAAATATTGTTTTGAAAAATTCCTATCTATAAAGATTGTACCTATTTCTATTTCTTAACATAATTATGTGTTTTAATAACTGAATGGAACAACTTGATAAAAATGCGTCTAGTATTACAAATTGGGTTGTTACAAAAATGTTTCTTCTACTATTATCTAATAATGGATTATATAACACACTATAAAAATCAACCTTTTTAATAGCAAAGACATTATGTCATAGCTAAAATATAGGTAGCTAAGTAGCTAGAGAACCACTTTGTCGTTAATTCCTAGCTAATCTCTAGCAAACAGGTTGTAGCTAATCCCTAGCAAATTGATTGTAGCTAAACCCTAACTAATCCCTAGCAAATCGGTTGTAGCTTAACCCTAACTAATCCCTAGCAAAGTGATTGTAGCTAATCCATAGCAAATGGGTTATAGTTAATCCTTAGATAATCCCTAGCAAAGTAGTTGTAGCTAATCTCTAGTTAACCCGTAGCAAAGGGGTTGTAGCTAATCCCTAACTAATCCCTGGCAAACTGATTGTAGTTATTCCCTAGCTAATCCCTAGCAAATTGGTTGTAGTTATTCCCTAGCTAACCCCTAGCAAACTTATACCTAGCTAATGCTTAGCTAAGCACTCGCTAATTGAACAATTTATCTCTAGCAAAATCGTAGCGAATTGCATCAATCCAAAATATTCCATGCTTTTACTTGTACCTTATGAAATGCATTTTAACATAAATATAACATTAAGTAATAAATCTTGCCAAACATTTTATATGAAACATGTCAATGTTACTACATTCAAAATAATAAAAGTGATGAACATAATGAAAGTAGTTTTCACAATTGTCAACATACATCATTAAAATACATGTTTAAAAACAAAATAAAACATCCTCATCTTCATATTTTCTTCTCACTATGTTTCATGACACACAATGGTGAAGATATCTTTAATGCATGAAATATTTGTGTCTTGAAAAACTCCATCTGTGTTTGCATTTATGTATGCATTTGTTGTTGTAAAAGCTTTTGCATTTCTACTTGTGCTTGCATTTGTGCTTGTATTTGTGCTTAGAATTGTGCTTGAAATTGTGCATGCATATTTACTTGTGCTTTCAACTGAGCTTGCACTTGTTGTGCATGTGCCTCTATATGTGCTTCTAACTCTATTTGTAGTTGCTTTTGAGATTCAATTTGTAAATGTAACTGTGTCTACTTTTGTTGTTGCATTTGAGACATTTATGTAGCTATTGTCGTGATTTCTTCTGTTGGAGGTGCATGATTTGGATTTGTGGAAGGACCTACAACTGATGAAGATGAACCATTCACACTGATGATGGCAAGTTCCAAGCTATGACCAATACTGTGAATTCTACCTTTCTTATTTTCACCTCCCATTTTCATCCATACTTCAGAATCAATTTTAGGATGCTTTGATACATCTTCTCCATATTTTTCTACCATAGCACTTTAATATGATTCCTATATATAGTAAATCAATCATTTTGTAATATAAGATTAAATAAGTAAATAAATTATCTTACATGTATACTTACAACGAAATTTTTTGCTTTCTTGGAGACATATTGATCGTCTTTTCTTTTATGAACTTTGTTGTATAGTTCACCATAAGAAATAGACTCATTACGCTCCGCCTCCTGTAAAATAATATGTAATTCTATAGAATGAATACTATCAAAATCCAAATGTATATCAAATTTTATAATAAGTATGTTTATGTATATGATTGATGCATTAATGATATCCATGAAATGTATACAATATATAAGTATTATTAGAAAGTCATAGATATTACTACAAAATGAGAAAACGAATACCATCTTTTTCAAGTGTTGTCCAAAGCTTATTGACCCTCTAGTGTGCACCATAGACTCTGGCTTGGCAACCCTATTATTTTTATCAGCAATAGATTTCTTTTTCCAGTCTTGTGTCATCCATATGTCAATTAAAGTGTCCCACATGTCAGTCCTTATTCCTCTTGGCCCAAAACCTTTTAAGTCTTCTATATTATCTGAGTTTGCTCTTTCTCTTGCTTTTTTTCTTACCTTAGCTAAAAAGTCAAAATAGCGATCCATGCATGTTAAATTCCAAACCTTTCTTGCCATGCTACAGTCATAATCTGATGCAAACCGATACTTATTCTACACCAATACAAATTTATCAAAATTAATGATAAGTAAATGTAATATAAAGATAAGAGATTATAGTTACTTGCCTTAAAATCATTGAATAAGATTTCTTTCATATCAGCAGAATAAGTTTTCCATTTCTCAGTTGAATTAGGCATTCTCATCAATACTTCAGATATGATATCTCGAGTCATAGAATCGGGAACAAACCTTCTTCTAAATGTTCAAATAATCATTTTACAAACCAAATATTAGCAACATTGAATTGAATTGGATGTACTTACGGTTTGCTAACTTTTGGTACAAATATGACAAGTCTCCTATCAACTTCATTATGAGAATATACACTTGAAGGATCTTGAGTAGGTACGTCATTAGATGTTGGATCGGCATTTGATTGACCACCATCAAACACTAGGGTGGTAGGTGGTGATTGATTACCATCAATTGAAGTAGAACCTAAAAAAACACATTGAAACTATAAATTGTTGACGAAGCTAATGTATTGCCTTCTTTCTTTTTTTTTCTCTTAATCTAAACAAAATGAATTGTCATTTGTTTTTCATGAAGATAAATGTTGTTAAATACATAACAAAATTTGATTCTTTTTACATATAAATGGTAGTTAGATTCCCTTAAATACATACAAAAATTTTCAACAATTATACCTGGTGATTGCAAAATAGGATCTAGTTCTGAAGGACCAACATGACATTGAATAGGCTTAAGTTGACTTAGAGTGCAACTACCTTGACCTCTACCTCTTCCTCGAATAGTCATTTCAGTTCTTGTCATTGAAATATAATTATGACATTATTTATAGCTAAATAATTGATCCACCTAGCCTGAAAAGTTATCTACTTCTTATTGAATATATAAAATAAATTTGTATTGTCAACTTAATGATTAAATAAAATCACCATGAGTTCATTACCAACTTGCCTTATTAAGTCTATCTACACATTCATATGCATATGAGCAACCCTTTTAAGAAAAGAGTAATGCTATATTGCAAACTTAAGGAGCATAGCAGAGAACCATTTTCACGAGTAATTTTTCCAAACTTAGTAAATTGTTAACAAATTCGATGTATTGTAACCACTGCAGTTCAAGTTTCAATGATTTAATACAATAACATGTTATATGTTTATCTAATAGTAATGATTTAATACAATAACATGTTATATATTTATCTAATAGTAGGTTGCTAGAAAATTTGGATAAATGCTAGATTAGTGCACAAAAGAGCTTTAATTTAATAGCACCTAATCCAATTCTGAGATCCTATACCTTCTTGCTCAAGGAAGAATAAAGATATAAGAAACACAACAATATTTGGCTCAATACACAGCCTGCTAGAAGATACGCATGTTGTGAGGACCATCATACCAAACAAAATTATATAAATTAGATGATATATGGGAATGCATGTTGAATCCCTTCAACACAGTTGGCAATAATTAAAACATGTTAAAGCATTTACAAATCCACACCTAATCTAATGGCTTCGGCTTTAGGGTAAGTTTGTTCGTGACAATATGGATATTTGAGATTTTGGATTGGTTCAATATTTGAATATTGTTATTTCTTTAGTAGGAGAAACCAGACTAACTCAATTTTGTTGCATTTAATATCCAGTAAGGGTTATTGCAAAGTAGAGCAGTCTGAATACAAGGTTAGGTTTCCCTTTTTCTAATAGATGGCAATATTTGTTAAGTTCTATTGGTAGATGAATCTCCTACATATCTAACAGGTATATGATTATTTGGTTGGCACTGCTGCCTCTAATGAAACAAAAGAGAGCATCAACGAGTATTTGACTAGTATTCAATGGCATGATCTAGCAAAAGTCGAGGTTCTGAACATATTAAACACTAGGCCAATTATAAATAAGAATACTATAGTATTCATTGTACATCTTGAGCACTAGGAACAAGACTTCTATAAGAGGATCATATACTTATCAAAGTGTCAAATAATCTGCATAAACTTTCGAATCAAAATAATTAATTTAAGATTGAATGACATCACTATATAACTTTAAAAACATGTACACTCCTTGTTGTTCTATTTCTATTGGAAGTAAAATAGTATTTCTAAATTATTTTAACAAAAATCTAAAAATCAAAATAAATCACAGCAGAGCTAAAGGATAAAATTTCATACTCTCATACACACGGTCTCTTTTAACTATCATGTTCATTTATATATAATCAATAAAGAATAATTACCAAGTTTTTTGTTTTTTTAGTTATTTAACTATCATATTCATTTCTATATTAGTAACAAGTCTTTTTGTTTATTTAGTTATGTCAAGAATAAGAGGTTTATAGATATAAAACTATTTATATATTTTTTACCTATCAAATTTTCAATTCAAACAACATGATCCTATATTCCATCTAGTAGGAACCTTTACATATTTGGTTGATGAGAAGGAAAGAAATGGTAAAAAAGGAATAAAGTGAATTGAAGTAAATAAGAAAAAGTGAAAACAAAGTTATTGATAAGAAGAAAAAATAGGTGCAGAATAACATGAATGAAAATAAATAAAGAATAGAGTAAACAAATGTGTAAGAGAATGAGAAAAAAAATGTGAAAAAAAAAATGACTAGATCATTAAAAAAAGTGAAATTGAATAGAGATAGATTCATCGGATATTTTTATCTATCATCTATTTTTTCTCTTTCACCAAATTGGTTTAATTGAAAATTCTTTCGTACCTCTTTCAAATCCAAGCTTACCATTCCTAAATAAATCATAACTAAATGTATATCCTAAACATGTCTTAGTTCATCTATTTCACTTTTCTCACTACTCAAGATGAAGCTTTAAATTTAGGTAACTAACAAGTGCTTCAAATTCGGGTTAAAATTATGAATGGAAAAAAGAAAGGATAAAAACAATCCATAATTCAATATGAGAAAGACAAATTGCCAACAATTTCAAAGTTCATCGACTAAGTACTAATTATAATTTGCTAATAAAAATGTACTAATTATAATACTATGCAAAAAGGTAGTCCAAAAGATTAATTAGATTAGTCAGACACACTTTCTATAAGAATTCTACGACCATAATCAAAGTTAAGTGTAATGTAACAAAATAAATGTTGAAACTGACAATGACTAATGAAAGAGTATAATTTCACAATCTTCTTACAAGGCTCGAAATTGATAAAAGAAATAGAGCAGGTTCCAGAATCTAAATTACTAGGAAGAATATTAAGGTAATGAAATGGAAAAGCATCAATCATAACCATTCTTCATCATATTCATCTAACTCCATATTTGAATCATCTAAATCATCTAACTTCTCATCTTCATCCATGAACCCATCATCCTCATTGTGTTCATTGTTGACCTCATCATGATTTACATTTTCAATTGAACTATGTATATCATCCATATTTACTTCTGCCATTGGAGCATGTGTGTCAAATAGTTGTATGATCTCATTGTCAATAAGAATAGTAATCATTCTCGTGGACTCTTCATCTAACCTTGCAAGCTGGCCACCAATCACTAGTATTTTTACTCCCACTTTGAGGATATTTTGTATAATAGACGTGTTGAGATTGTCCAGCTAATACAAATGGCTCATTTGTTTGTAGCTTTGATTTATGATTGATATCAACCAACCCATAGACATTATCAACTTTAACACCATTGACAGGGTCAAACCAGTGACAATGTAGAATAACCACTTTGTTTCCAAATCCAACGTATGATAATTCTAATATCTCATCAACAATACCATAATAGTCCAAATCATTTTCACCATATATGTTTCCTCGAACACATATCCCACTGTTCATGGTGGACTTATTGTCCATAATCCTTTATTTGGAATCTATATCCATTAACAATCAAACCATTATAAGAAGTCACAACCTTCAATGGGCCATAACTTATCTCTCAAATCTTTTGATCTTGGACATGACCTGTACTAACCTATAAATGATTGGAAAAGTGAAAACACATAAATATATCATTATTATAATTAATAAATATTAAATTGTACATTATAAAGAGTATGGGAGAGACTACTTACTTGTTGTTTCAACCATCTACTAAAATCTCTATCTCGAGCTATGAGTATTTGATCCTCAGATATATTAGGATTTCTTTCCTTTAGTGAATCCTCGAATTGTCTAACAATACGGTAATTAATAACATAACTAATATAATTATAAAATGTATAAACATATAAATTAAAAAGAAAACTTACTGAAGATAAGGTTCTGATTCTTTACAATTCACTAAGATATATGTCTGAGCAATATGAAGTTCTTCATCTATTAAGAATCTATGTTGACCTTTGCCAATAGGGCGACATGGATGTTTAAAAATAGACAATTTATCATCCAGTTTTTGTTCACCTCACCAAATTGAAACCCAAATTTAATTTTTAATCAAATATTTTTTATTAAAATTAATGTTTTATTAAATACTTTTAACAGGATTAAGTTTATTTAAATTTATATTTTACATTGAAATTTATTTCATTCTTTTTAAAATTTCAAATTTATTTGTTTTGAATTGTTATAAAATTATTTTAAAATTTTACATTTGAATTTATGAAATTGTTATTTTTAAACCAACTCAAACATTTGTATATAAATTATTGAATTTTACACATTTTAAAAGTATACAATTATTTGAAATATATATTTAAATAAAAAACATTATTAAATTGTGATGTAATAAAATATCAATGCAAATAAAGTTAAATGTAAAATATAGATTTAAAAGGAATTGAAAAAGATTTATTTTATTTTATGAAATGAAATTGATAAACAAGTTTAGCATATTTATTAATTGAAATTAATTTTGAACTTTATTCTATTAACAACTTTAAACAAATTTTAAATAAAGTTTAATATAAAATATAAATTTAAATAAACTTAATCTCGTTAAAAATATTTGAGAAAAATATCAAATTTAATAAAAATATTTGTATATTTATAAAAAAATTAAATTTGGTTTCAATTTGGAGATCAATGAAATTGTTTCACTTAAAGAAAAGACTGAATACAAAATAAGAAATATCGGGATCAAATTGATACTAAGTCGTGACATTAACATCTGACACTACCACATGGCACGTGGCAAAATTTTATTTTTTTAAAAAATTAAAACAAAAACAAAAAAAACTAAGAATTGACGCGTGACACATCTATAATGTTATTAGTATAATACTAATGGAAAGGACATGATTGTATCAAATTTTCCAAAATAAGGAACAATTTGAGACATATATTCGTAAGAATCTTGGAGTTCCATCTATCGTATGCATCAACCTTTGGTGGGAAGCACACTAAAAATGACAACTTTCGAATTTCAATAATAGTTTTCAAAATTATAATGTCAAATAAGAGTTGAACCTTCCCCATCTAACATAGTTAATAACTTTAAGACAATATCTCTACTAAAAAATTTCATGCTACTCTAGGATATTAAATTGTAGCTACATGAAAATTTTAAGAATGCCTATAAGAGGGAATCCAGAGAAATAATAATTTTGATAAGATGTAGTGGATAAAGTTAGGAAAAAGCTCAATAAATGGAAGGATATATGATGGTCTTCCTTCTACTTACTCCATGAATGGTGCCAAGATGGTGATCTGCATGGAAGTTTAAGGTTGCGGAAGCTTCGAAATGGTGAAGGGAAAGTGTGTATGATTTAGTGATAGTAAGGTTTCTTAGGGAGAGGTGAGCCCAATTTCTAACGAAGAAAGCTAGAGTAGTCCTAGGAGTTAGTCTAGGGACTCAAGACACAAGTGGAAATGCAATTTTACTGTTTCTTTGCTAATCTCTAAAGTGATTTTACAATGGTATAGGGCTTCTAGTTATAGCCCAAGAAAACCTTAAATGTGTCTCACAAAAAGGAGGGGGAAATCCTAGGAGACATTACAAGGAGTCATGCTTTTAGTGACTTGCCATGTGGCGAGGTCACACTTTCCATACTACTAGGCACATAAGGAGAGACTTGCAAGGCAAGTTTGCAGACACACCTAGGGTAAAAACCGTAATTCTTTGTGTCTCCTCAAGGCTCGTCTCTTGTAGACCCAAAACTAAAAGTCCAAACCCAAACCAGGACACCAAAAACTTATACTACTTGGTCCAAAACACAAGGTCTAGAAGAAACCTACTCTATTTATTTACAATTAACATTAGCCCAAAAAAAATAAAAGATAGGGTCCATCCATCTCAAATGAAACTCATTCTTCCTGTATGCACTTAGCCATGGCTCTAGTGGTTAGTCCCTTGGCTACGGGTTTGCTATTAATATACCACTATTCTTTGTAGGGCATGTATGTCTCATTAAGTATATTATTTTAACCTTCACATTATTCTACTTATCCTTCTTCAAAGGCAAAAACGTGGATGCAAATTAATTACAAAAGTAGAGAGAAATTTTTTGAAGCTAGAGTTCAAATGATAGAAAGATAGCATGGGTTAACTTGAACACTTACGTAAATCAAAGGTGGAAGGTGGGTTGAGAACAAGAGATATTGAAACGTTTGATTCAACTCTTTTAGCAAAGTGAAAATGGAGATTAGGAATGGAAAATAAGGATTTAGAGAAGGGTGTCTAAGACTTCAAGTATGGATCATGGAAGAACTTAAATGTGAATAATAGAGTAAGGGAGGAATCGTGATGGTGGAGAAATATAAGAAAGGTGCGTAGCGAAGGGCATCAAGAAAATTGGTTTGATAACAATGTAGTATGGAAGGTGGGCTTAGGAGAGATAGACCGGTGTGGGAGACAAACCTATAATAAGATTTCATGCAAATTATAATAGGATAAATTTTCGAAAGAAAAAGTGAGGATACTTGGGTTTGAAAAGAGAAAGAGAAAGGAACATTTATAATAAGGCATGCCTATAAAGTATTGCCAATACAATTTTAGTGGAGAAAACACTAATATTTTCAAGTCCTTCCGGAGTGTGAAGGTTTTCCCAACTTCACAACACTTTGCATGGGGAGTGTTGTTTAATAATGTTCCAACAAAGGAAAATCTTGTACATAGAGGAGTTGGGTTGGATAGCACTTTATGAATTATGTAACGAGTATAAAGAGAATATTGCAAATTTATTTTTTTGTTGCAAAGTAACTCAAATTATGTGGGAACTATGTGACAAGTGGGGGGATTAAGTTCAATACACCATAATTTATCATCTGTTGGAACTAAACGGAAAAACAAAGTAAGTTTGGAAGGGGTTATGGATAGCAATGACTTAGACAATATGAAATCATAGGAATAGAATAACATTCGAACGAGGGAAGGTAAGCGCAAAAAAAATATTTAGCCTATCTCTGATGAACACATGACTATGGATGAAACATAAATAATAAAGTGTAAAATTTTCATACTCTAATCGGCATAGTATCTTGTACAATGCTAAAAAAATACTCCCAAGATAAATACTATGAAAGGAATAGAAGTCACAATGATGTGAATAACCTGACTGGTGTGATAAATTTCTGAAGATCATAAATTTTGGATCTATGATTTATGAAAAGGAATAGTAAGTAACAACTCACTGGTTCCTAATCTTCCAGGAAAGGAGAAAATCGCAATACTTGGATGTTTAAATAGGATTATGTGTCAACCTTACCTGCACTTTTAATAGTTAAGAAGATTTGTGTTGCTTCTAATTGAAAAAGGGTTAATAGAGCTAAATTAAAGAAGTGTTGAATAGAAGCAGCTAAGATGAGATTGATAAAATCATAATATATAATAGTTACTCATCGTAGCCTTAACTTAGAATATAAAACAAAATGGGGGTAAATGAGGGAACTAGCACGAGGAGTAGCACTGATCTGAAAACATGTAGCTAAATTAGAGTAGTAATAGCTACTAAGATTCATAATCAATAGGTTCAATGAGTTAGTTAGGACAATTGCAAAAGGGAAGGAGAGAAATAAAAGCAAGAGTAGTAGTGGGTAAAATATATATTGTCTTGGCTCCCACTTCAATGTAGGTGTCAGGTACAAGAATGTGAAAACCAAGTTATACAAGAATCAGAAGAAGTGAGAAGTTATGACATGTGATAGACCAAAATTGAAGGGTTCAATAACTAAAAAAAAAATACTATGTGGAATTCGTAAACTGAAACCGAGCAGCAACCGAGAGTGATGACTTGAAAAATACTTTTTAACTAATTATTTGTAAATATAAATAATAACACAAATATACTTCAAATTTATAAAAAAAATTGCGTAAATATTCATACTGTAAGTTTAATATTGAGATTGACTCTGTTAAAACATCATTTCACCATTAATTTGGAAAGTTCAAAAATAATAGATAATAAAAATTGAATTAAGCTTAGAGAAAAGGTTAAAAAATACTGAGACATGGAGTGGAGAATTTGACACCTAAGTCTCTTATTCAATCTGAAAAACGTTTTAGTGTACAATAATAATAAGCACTTATTTCTGACATTAAAAGCAATAAACCCCCTCTCACTAAATTGAAAACTAAGAAAGCAGAAATTTAGGATCTTTGTGGCCAGGGAGGGCCATACCATATAACAATATACATCTTGAATTATTACTAAACTGGTAAAATCTAAAAAAATGGAACTACCCATGTAGCCCACATAATAGGGTCTTCTAAAACACTTTTGCTGCCTTTGAATTCTGTGGTGAAGAAATACAGAGAAATCTCCTAAAGTTGACTATATAGCAAACGGAAAAACTTGAGAAATACCCATCAGTCTTGAGATGAGGTGACTAGAGCAGAAGAACTAAGTGGCTTTCCACGTCCCATGGTGAATCCTCTTGTCCCATCTGGCATTCTTGGGCCCTTGGTATTGGGCTTAGTATGAGCATCACACAGAGCAGTGCTGCTTGATTGAGATGGTGGAGCAAGCAGGCCTCGTCCTTGAGTGCGTCCTCTCCCCTTTCCACGTCCTCTAGCCCATCCTTTCTTAGATCCTACTGAGTTTTCATCAACCTTCCAAGTTACCAAATACAACTCTCATCATCTTGCTCTAAAACAAACCAAATTCTAAAATGGATAAACTTGAAAGAAATGACTAAATATACATGTATTGTTACTTACACTTGTATCAAACAAGTCAGCATTGTTTGAGTGAGAAGGATCTTCAGCACTTTCAGAATTTAGAACATCGTCATCTTCTAGATATCCATCAAATTCAGACTTTCTACTCTTCAGAACAGATTTGGGCTGCAAAAGTTACATAAAGAAAATCCAGTAAAAAGAAACTTATGAAGTTCAATAGACACAGTAGATACAGAAGGCATTGTTATCAGGTAGAGAAGTACACACCGAGCACCTTAGGAGCAGCCTTACTCGCATCCCTTTCCTCCAATTCCTTTCATCGTTTAACTTTTCAACCTAATCAAGTAGGAAAGGCAAAAGGGTGTAATAATTGAATCATGTGCATCTCAAAAGCTAAAAGTTCAAGGAGAATTTACTCACAGCTTTGTCAGCTATATCTGATGTGTCATACTCCACAAGAGCATGGAGCTTGATTGAGAGGCACAAGTAACGTGGGTGAGAAATTCTCGTATTCATCATTGGAATTCGTAAGATAACAACATAGACATATGGTATGACATTGTTTCTCTACCTTGTTACTAACGAAGAAATCAGATTTTGGGCGAGAAGTATTAGGCTCCTGAGGATGGCATATTCTAATCGTTTTCACGCTGTTAACAGAGCAACCATCATTTAGAACGTTTTCACAATGTAAGGAACTTCAAGAATGTGAAGTTGGATTTGGATGGAAGAAATTCACCTTCCAACTGTACTAAAAATTTTCTGAAGATTCTGATGGGAATGATCGTCAGGTAAATTCTCTGCAACAACAGTGCGAGACTGCAAGAGAAAAGAAAGAAAAAAAAACATGCGCTATGCAACAATGAGAAGAAACTCTAACATTATCCATGCGGAGAAAGAAAACCAAAAAACGCATACAATTTCTTTACCTGCAAGTCTTCTTTCTCCTTATCAGTGAAAGGATGCTTGCGTTTAACCTTCTTGCCATCAGCGCTCAAAACCTTCAAAAGTCGCACTATCAAAGAGAAAACCAAACCAAAAGACAAACAAAAATGCTCCATTCAATCCAAAATACTTACAAGTTTTGAAGATGAACGGATGGCTTGAGTAAGCATATGAATGTTATTAACGAGGGATTTAACCTTTTTAGTAGACGCAATCACGGTTATTGGAACTGTTAGAAAAAATGTCCGTGAGTAAGATAAGGTCATTCCAATCCCAAAAGGAAGGAGGGAGGAAGAAAACAGAAGAGAATACTACAATCCTCACCATATCCTTCAGGATCTTTATTCATCTGTTTCTGGAAAGATTCATTTGCTAGCAAACTCATGTCACTGAATTGATATTCAACCTATTTTACATACACACATATTTTTTAAAAGAAGGAAAGAATAACGTATCACAAGAACAAAATTGGTAGAAAAACCCTGATAACCGAAAGAATGAAACAAAATGAATCCTTTAATGACATAATGAATAAAATGTAAAATGAAGAGGAACCTGTTTGACGATCTTTTGCTGAAGATCAGGGGTAAGGATATTCTTGGAGGAATTGGGAAGCGCAACACTGGCGGTGGGGATCAAACAAGAAGGATCCTGGTCCCCAACAAAGAACCAATCAGAATCACCACAGCCACCGAGAATCTGGAAACAGGGATAGAAATAACCCGAAATCGGCATCTGAGATTGCGATCTTGGCACGAATTCGGGCGCTTGGGCATTGAATTTGAAGCTGGAGTTGCCAGTTTCTTGGGTGTCTTTTTCTGAGTTGTCATGGATCTTCTGTTCAGGTTGCACCTGCGCCATTCCTCTCAATTCTGTTTTTTGTTTTTCCTTCTCCCTCCCTCTGTGTGATGTTGTGGTATTTGAGATTGTGAAACCTAGTCTTCTATTCCCTTATGCTATAACTGTTTTTTCTCTTTCTTTCGATATTCAATCCACTTTTTTCGCGCTCAAACACACTTCTACCCTTTTGACTAAATCTTTTAAGGTTACCATTCCCCCAGATAGGTCCCTACCCCCCAAATCACTCTAACCACCCTTATTCTTCCAATCAAATTTCAATTTTTATTTACACATCATTATTTTTATTTTCTTTTTTCATAATAAATAAATAATACCACCTCCCTCCCTAATCCTAATCCTTTATTTTCATTTAATAATAAATAATACCATCTTCACTTCTTTTCTGTTACATAATAAAAATCACTTCCCAAACTTATTACAAATCTTTTTCCAAAGTCACACTAGTTCCAACAAAATTTTAGATACTATATTACTTATAATATTTATTTAACTAACATGATATATTATTTGTGGTCAAATTTGAGTTGTGATGTATAATTTTAATGAATTTATTGAATTAATTATATAATATATCAAATAATATATTGAATTTAGTTATGATACTTTATAAAATATAACATGTTTTAGTTATTTTTTATTTTTAAATGATATAATGTTTCTGATAAAATGTTATTTCTTTTTATGATAAAATTTGTTGATTAAAATCAATAGCATTTAAAATTGTTTAATGATAACAAAATTATTTGATAATAAAAATTAAAAATTTAATTTATATTAACTTAATTATTTATAATTATAACAATCATAAAGAAAAATCAACACTGAACTTTAGTATAATTCAAAAAGCTTTTATCTCTATTATCAGATAACTTTCTAAATATTATTTTGGGTGTAAAAACAAATTAAGAGAGGTGATGATATCGTAATTTAGAGAAGTGTCAGTTCAAAATTTAACTTTATTTAAATTGGTTCATTATAATTGACAAAACGTAAAATGTGTATGCTAATCTATTTTATCAAAGAAAAAATTGAAATTTTTAAAAACTGACGCAATTTTTTAGAAAGAAACTATAAATAACAAAATAATTTATTATAATGTATTATAAGTTATACAATTGATATCTTTAATATTAATATAGTATATTTAAATTTGTTTCGATAGATTATCTTCAAATAATCAATTAAGTTGTTATTATTGAATATCTAGAACCAACTAGAACAAAATAATCAAGTGAAAAGATAACGAATTATTTTATAAACATGGTTTAAATTTAGTACGATATATAATTAAATTATTCAGTTGTGTTTAATAATATCACTAATCATTGTTAACCTAATTGATTAAGTATTCTCATAAATATTTTTCTAGAAATTGTTAAGTGCTTTCTTGTATAAAACAAAATTTTTAATCCACCATGAAAGCTCCATGAACCTGGAAAGCATTTTTTTAATTTATATTATTTTTTATTTTTGAAAATTTTTATATTATGGTACTTTGATTATGTACAAGTTACAATGAAAAACAAGAAAAGAATAATAGAAAAGGTTATCTTTATATATTAGTTTTTTTACAATAATAAGAGTACACAACATTCAGGTGTATGAAAGTTATTTAATTTGATTGGCATGGTTTGACTCACCACATGTTAAATTAAAATTAAATCATTTCAATCTAACTCAATTTTAGATAGATTAGAAATTTTTTAATTCGGTTTGACCAAACACCGATTAGTAGGTAAGTTGCTTAAAAATGTTATTCTTCCAAATTATTTTATGTGATGTATTTATCACATCACAATAGTGAATTGGTTTAAGTTGTTTCTTGTATAGGCACAACTTACTATTTCATTAATATTTATTATAAATATAGTAGTTAAAATTAAAGTATTAAATATAACAAAAAAATAAATTAAACATTTAAGTTATTCAAATATTTTTGAAAAATATTTTAATCTTCAAAAAAATTATCAACTTACATATTTTAAAAAATAAATAATTATAACAAAAAAATTATTAGAAAAATAGTAAAAAAATAATAAAAAATTATTATTGAAGAGTTCCCCATCCCAAATAAACTAAATTAATTTACGGATTTGAACCCTTTCTAACATCTCTAACCTTAATAATACAAGATAATACAAAACAAAAGAATGATTTGTCACCCTGAAGCCAACTAGTAACTAAAATTTACAAGTTCCAAAACATATGCTTTTCATGAAATTTTCCTATAGCTAACTCTCACTCCGGCTCTATGCCTCGCCATCATCACTTGGAATAACATATGCTCCCGTGTGACAAGTCACACGATCATCGCCAAACACAAACAAAAAGGGTGAGCTCAATAGAATAAAACATGCATAAAACATGAATACCTCACTCTAAAGGAATACTCCACTTAGCAAGAATCACACACTTATCGATCTTATGAAAATATACATCCAAACTCAAGATAAATATGTACCATCCTCTCATAACCTATATGAGACTAGCACATCCAAACACATCGTCCTCATATTCGATCATGGCCATAGGGAAATCATATGCTTACTCGAACTTCCCGCTTATGGTCCAACCTCTACGAACCTCTCCGCTCGTAGTCCAACTCTACGAACCTTCCCGCTCATAGTCTAACCTCTTCAAACCTTCTCGCTCGTAGTCCAACACGCGTGAACACATCCTGTTATGAACCTTCCCACTATAACATCCTCAAGTGTGAGCACGGAACATACGAACCTCCCCGCTCGTATCCCCACACAAGAGTACATCCAATATGAACCTCTCCATCTGTATTAATCACGTGTTTCCAACTCCATTACAAACCTCCCAGCTTGTACTTCATCCAAGCATATCCCAAACTAAGACCCTCATAACAAGTCATGCAAAACACACCACAAATGCATCCTGCCACTACATTATCGCCTAGCGCAACCTAAGCGCCGCCATGCAAAGTTTAAGTGCAGACCGCTTGGCGATCCTAATGCACCGTCAAGTGCAACACTTCACAAAGCCCATCCTTGTTTGTTGTTATCGCTTAGCAGTCCAATCCACATCACTAGGTGTTACACTAGTAATGTGCATTTGACTAGTTTTTACACTCCAACATAAGTTTTTGGCACACCAATCATCACAAGCATACATCCAAAATACCAATGCATGTCCATATCATTCACCATGACTCAAAATTACCCTATCATACCTCTTATGCATCAATCCCATATATATTCCCATGTATTCACCAACTTAAAACCATGCCAACACTTGAGTTTGAACAAGAATACATAGTACTTATAGGAACCTATAAGGCAACAACCAAATCATGCATACAATCATCTATAATAATTCAAGGTTTCAAACAGTGCCTATAAGAGTCCCTTTTATTCCAATGCTTCACACCAAAACCAATATTTAGCCCTCTACATGATCATGCATCCATACATGGACTCACATTAGTAACACTTGAATTAAAAAAGAGATTAATCATACCTTTTAGAGACTTCAAACTAGCAACCTACAAATACTCATAATTTATGCACTCATACACTTATCTTTGGCAACACCTGTTCTAATCCTTTTTATTCCAAAAGCTCAACCAATTCAAGTGTAGTGTTATTACATGTTCATAATTGCACACATTGGCCACACCACTACATAACTCCACACATTTAACATCATACCATTTTCATGATTTAGAATGGACCCCAATAGAAATCCAACTCGTTGCCAAAACACCCAATCCTAAAGGGTTGTTGGACCTGGCTATCACTTGGTGGCAAACATGTACCATTAGGCTGTGCATCAGTTTTTGGGAAAATCCAAGATTTTCTTGCACCTGCGAGAATGTCCATAACTCCCAAACTCAACCGGTTATGCAATTGTACCAAAATTTACATCAATCATACTTTCGGAATTCACGTATATCCAATACTTGCATACCAACATAAAATCACCATCATTTGTACAATCAATCATATTCCAATTCATCCTCAAACCCTCGTTGAACCCTCATGTTTGTGCAATCGTAAGAACACCACAACAACATCACACATGAAAAAATATTAGTAATTTATACCTTCACACATTTAAACACAAAAAAGAAACTTGTACAGAAACCCACATTATCACTAAATCCATCCAAAATACGAAAAATATGCCAATGTTATTCACGTCACCTAGCAGACCTCCATGTTGTCAAGCAGTTTTTGGGAAAAACCCAGAAACTAGATTTGAAATAGCTTGTGTCGCCTGGCGGCCCAAGAACACCACAAAGCGGATTCTTGGCAGAAACCCAAAAACATGATTTTTAGCACAAAAAGAAAGTGGAAGAGTCTATCATGCATTCAACAGACCATGAAACATATAATTTAATAAATACAAATAAGTGCAGCTCCCTTTACCAAGAATTCCGCTCCAAGCACACTCTTAGAGTTCCTCTTTGCACAAAAACTTCATCTATCCTTACCTCTACCAAAAAGAATTCTTATCAGCCTTCCATACTCTTCCTTAGGCTCAGTTTTAGTGCTTCCATTAGTCTACCGTAGCAGCCACACGAATCTCTCTCTTTTTCCTCAACTAATTCACCTTGTAACCTTCTTTCTTCAGCCCAAAAAATTTAATTAATAAAATAAAACAAAATTAAACTTAAGTTCCATTAATAAGCATTTACATGGAGGTTTGTGTTTCGTAATTGCCATAACCTCTATCTCTCTAGCTTCTCCGAAGACGACTAGGCCTTCCACCAATGTAGAAAAATTAATAAAGCGTAAAAATAATTGTTTAATGCTAGCGAAGGTTCAAACTCTTGTCCACTACCAAACATGTACACAACTAACAAGTCATTACATGTTTCATGACATTTCATGCATACATATAATTATAATTACCATACTACATGATCTTGCATACGTACAAAATTAAACCATCATACTAACGGCATACACGGAATTTGTAAGACCCGGAAAAATTAAATAAATAAATAAATATTTATTTAATAAATGTAACGACATTAATCCTTAAGTTAATTAATATGGAGAGGAAGACAAGGAATAGTACTAGCTGAAGTGGTTAACAGTACTTGGTTGTGTTGAGAGGACTTGGGTTTGAATCATGTGTTTGCTAATTATGTGTTAATTTGATTGTTTATTATTTCTAATAAAATATTGGGTCGTGATGAGTGATAATATTATCCTAGATGTATAGGAATTATCACGAAACACGTGAAATAGGTTCTTTTTTCTAAATCTTTTTTTTTTTTTTTTGAGGGAGTATGGTCACAAAATCCTAGCCGTCATAGGGAGCAGGAAGGTTAAGAAACCACAATGTAATGGTCCTTGAATGAGCATTAAAGTCCTTTTATTTAATTTTCGTTTTTCTATGCCATTAATCCTAGTTAAGGTAGTTAAGATCATTTGTTAGATAGGAGAGTAGATTTTAGAGACTACCAAAGGGTGAGGGGCTGTGGAGAGTGTATTCTAAGTGCGTAAATGGGGCTAAGAAACTCATTTGCTAGTGTATTTCTAATGGGAATTGGTAAGGAATGAGTGTGGGTTGTACACTAGTCTGAATGTAGGTAAATCCGCGTGAGGACTGGAAGAAATGGGCAAGGAGAAGACAAACTTGTGAGATTTGGGAGCTCTCGCATGGTGGAGAAATTCGGGGATGCCCAGAAATTTTATGCACTGCTTGGCAGCACGGGGCCTGCCGCAAGGCGCCATCAGAGAGACAACTCTCTTTGCGTGGCTACGGGAATATTTGATGGTTCTGGAATTCTAGAAAATTTAGATTCTTGCTACCTGTGGAGTTAGTGATATGAGAAGTAAGAGTTCATATGTGTGTATATA
>Ga0214545_1002815_pt1 | contig 33423 bp, 17 predicted proteins | sample CNSS4metaG_FD_160064 | JGI IMG/M metagenome (GOLD analysis project Ga0214545, IMG submission 160064) | Root nodule microbial communities from cowpea collected in UCLA plant growth center, Los Angeles, California, USA - CNSS4 | ecosystem: Host-associated > Plants > Roots > Nodule | place: USA...
TTATCAACTAAGTTCATTAATGTTGTAGTTTGCAAATTTAATAAATGTTTTGGTTCACATGAAATTTTATTTGGTATTCTAATATAAAATATAAATAATTATAATTTATTTTAATGTATTTGGCATCCAAGAAAATCCTCCTAATATTGAATATTTCATAATATTATGTTTTCTTTACCGTAATTTTTTTTTTTATAAAAATTAATATTGAAGTAGTTAGAACATGGGTACGGGTATGGGTACGAGATTATACCCATTACCCGGTGGGGATGGGGATGGGAAAAAAGTTTGATACCCGTTAGATTTGGGTATGGGGATGGGGATGAATTTTTTATGCAGGAATGGGTATGGGATAGTGAAACCCGTCCCCGCCCCGCCCCGCCCGGTTGCCATCCCTACTCTTTACTAGCACCAATAAATTTGACGAACATTTTTTCTCAAACAACATAGTTTGACCTTTTTATTATCCATGTAGGTAATATTTACTTATATAACACATATTTGAACATAAATAAAAATTCAGTTTATAGAGTTGAATGTCAATTATACACAATTTTATCTTAATTCTAGTAAGAATTTAAACAAAATTATGTACTATTGACGTTAAAAATTTGTAGGAAAAAAATCCAAATTTGACATTTGAGAGATTGTGGTTCCATATGGTTATATGACATTAGTCTTACACATATAAGACCTTAGACACCACTTTAACTCCAAAACCTTAAGGCAATGTTGTTATGGGTCTTTATTCTTGTTTAACTTTGTCTTTTCTATCCAATGTGGGACTTTTTTTACTCACACTTGGACTATTTCCAACAACATGACATAATTAAATCCATTTTTATTTTGTGTGAATTTAAAATATTAAATTTTAAATTAAAAGAAACATAAAATGGATGAAGCAATCGTATATGACTTAAACTGTGTTTCTAATAATTCAGTCGTATATAACCATATCTTATCTTTTTTTTTTAAATATAAAAACAATTATATACTTCTAAAATACGTATTTAGTGTATCGGGACAGTGTTGGTGTTTATTACGGTACAACATTGGAACTTTTGCCATTTAGGAGTATCTAGATTTCATATAGCTTAAGTGTGATGAATAAAAACAACCCCAAGACTTAAAACTGCTAATTTTGAGAACAAAAAATTAAAAATTCCTTTTGTATAATAAAAATGAAGAAGAGTATATTTTGTTTTAGATTATTCCTACGCTTGAAAAGATTAGTCATGTCTAAGTATGACAAATTGACAAATTTTCAAAACAAAAATTCATCCTATTTCCAAATCAATGTTTAAGGAATATAAAATTGTTGTTTTATTTTTATTCTAACCGGATAACTAATGGACGTAACATATTGTTTTAATGTTTTATTATCAACTAATTAATTTTTGTAAAAAAAATAAAAATTATAGTAAATACGATACAATTAAATATTAAATATTAAATGGAGATATTCTTTTTAATGTCAAATAATTAAAAATAAATTATAATTCTGAATTTTAAATTAGAGAACCAAATAACAATTGGATAAAAATTAAAAAATATATAAAATATCACACATAAATAAAATTTTATGACATTCAAAACATCTATTACCTAAAGTTGACAAAATTTAAAATTATTTTTTTGAAAATTATAAAAAGAAAATAAATGATACAGTTTAAAAATATTTCAAATGTCTTTTTCTTTCTCTAAATTTGGATAAAATATATTTTTTCAAACATTAATAATATATTATAATATACCATTTGAAAAAAATCACAGAGAAAAAAAATTAAACTAATAATAATTTAAATTTAAATATAAATCATTCATCTTTTGAACTTAATTTTGTGGGATGATGATAAATAAGATTTATTACAATGACATTAACTTATCTTTTATTATAGTAAATAAAACATCTTAATGTAATTGTTGTGTTAAAATTACACTTATGAAAAAAAGTTAGAAAATAAAAATAGTGATATAAAAGAATCATCAAAATAATATTTTATACATTAAAAAAGAAAAAAAAATTAACAAAAGTAAAAATGATATAACATGTGTCCTAAAAGTAATTTGGTACATCATTGAATAAAATTTCATAAAGAAAAAAATGTATGGTGAAGAGTATGATCAAATGGAAACTATCTAAGTGTAGATGACAAATAAACCCATGTACGTGGGTATTGTCTGAATGCGTCAATGTTTTGACAAGTAATCACTACATTAACTAAGTACGGTATGAGTATAAGCAATATCAAATATTTTTAATTGAGTATGAGGATGATAATGTGTATATCTATACTTGTCATGTCCCCCTCCACACCCCCGTCTCAATATCCATCCATGTACTTGTGCTCATACATGCTTTTTGTTTCAATATCATTTACTTAATTTTTAAAAGAAAAACACATTTGCCACAAAATATATATGATATTATCAATTAATTAATATTAAAATGACATGTTATCGTTTCTTCAATGTTAAATGTATTATATGGGCCAGAGGGGCTTATAGGACCAAATGACAAGGACAAGCGAGAGTTGAGCAGATGACCACATGTCACATGAAGAAGCCTTTCCTTGTTACCAATATTTGAACGGTAAGACCAGCGAAAAATTAAATAGTAATTAAATAATTATTTAATAAATGTGGGTAAAGAGAACCTTTAAGGTAATAAATGCGGAGTATTATGACATGGAAAAGTACTAGTTCAAGTGGTTGATAGTACTTTGATTGTGTGAGAGGATTTGGGTTTGAGTCCTATGTATGTTATTTTGTTTGTTATTTTTTTTTTGTGCTATTAAATTAGTATTATTTTTGTGTATATTAAAACGTGTTGTGGATTTTTATAATAATTGAATTATATTGGTTAGTATGAAACATGAATTGGTTGCATTGGTTAGGCATTGAGTTGGTATGTGCATGAGTGTGGGTTCAAATCTTGGAAGACCCAAATGAAACTTTATTTTTGCCATTTTTAGTTTGATTTGAAGTTGAAGGGTTAAGGGAAACCCTAGCAGAAACAACAGTCAAGGGTAGCTGGAAAAATAAGACAATTAAGTGAGCTTGAATGGTCATTACCCTAACTCTTAATGCAATTTTCGTTTTAGGGAGATCATTTTGAGTCCAAGGAAAGAAGTAGAAGAATACTCGGGGAAAGCTTTAATCCAGGTTAGGGGAGCTCTTACTTGTGTGTTTGATGATAATTGTGTGTTTTCGTGCCATATCGATTGATGTAATGTATAATCTGGGTTTGGGATGGATTCTGGCGAATTTCTGGAAATTTCCAGAAACCGCTTGGCGGCATTGAAGGCCTGCCAGGCGGCTCATGCTCCCAAAGTTCTTTTTCTGGGTTTCTGCTATGCATTGCCTGGCGGCTAAGGGTAGTCTGCCAGGCGACACAAATTGGTTTGCCCAGTTTCTTCTGATTTTTTTTATTCTCGTGGTGTGTGAGGCTTGGGAAGAATTCTGGGGATTTGAATGTGACTGGTATGATGGATTATTAACTGTAAAAATTTATAATTGGTGGATTAATACATTAATTTTAATTGAATTGGGAATTTAGGGTTCATGAGGAATTAGAATGGAAAAACATGGATGATCGTCGTGGTGAGTTGTGTTGATTGAAAATAGAGGTTAACGTAATTAGGATATGAAATCTGGTTGTTGTGTGGAAGTGAAGTCATGTTAGACTCAATGAAAAATGAATTTGGGTTAGTTGTGAACACTGTGAATGCTGGAAAATGTGGCAGTGTGCGAAACTGGTATGAACCGCCTGGTGGCTCTTGGGTGCCCACTAGGCGACGCATCAGAGGGGAGAACGTTTTGGTGATGTTGCTGAAAAATGTGTTATGGAGAGTCACGGGGGGGGGGGGATTTCTGGAAGATTTGGGGTAATAGTCAGTAAATTTCTTTTCAGGAATTGAGTGAATATACCAACATGTGGGGACTAAGGATTAAATTGTGGTATGACTTAAGTGTAAATGAAATTGGAGAAGATTAATGTAAAATATACCTTGTATTGTGGTAAGTGGTTAGCATACTAATTATACCATAGGGCTTGTTCTTGTATTGAATTATGCGATGTATATTGAAATGAGATGATTGAGACTTGGGTTTAGCTAATTGTACATATTACATTCTGATCTGATTTTATGTCATGTAATGCTATAAATGAATGAGTGATGAAAATATTGTATAAATGGGGTTTATTAAGACCTGTAAAAAGTGCCAAAAACCAGTAGCATTGCGCCTGGCGGTAGAGTGAAAAACAGTGGCAGTGGCCACTGTTAGTGCTAGGCGCCTGGCGGCAGGGTGGTGTCCGCCAGGCGGTGACGGAGAATTATGGGTCCTGTTTGGTCAGCAGCACCTGGCGGTGGGCGTGTGACCGTCGGGTGGTTTTCTGCCAGTATCCGCCTAGCGGTGCCTAGGCGGTACCAGGCGGGTTTTGTGGCTGTATAATTGATTTTTACTTTGATTAATGGACTTGAAGGACTAAGTTCACTTCTTTTATGCTTAGGCTTGACGGACTAAGTCCAATAGGGGTCTGAGATGTGCTTGAGTGGTTGAACACATGATGGACATGGAACTAGATGAGTTCCCGTCGGCTACTAATGGGCGAAGAGTCCTTAGTATGGTGATTGCATGCGTTGGGCGCACGATGGGCAAGGAACTGTGATGTTCCCGTCGACTATTATTGGGCGAGGAGTCCATAGTATGGTGATTGTGTGTGTGCCAGGGTCCAAGTTGAGTAAGCTTGGATGTTTTACTACAGGCGAGGAGTCTGTAAGGTTGGACTATGAGCAGGATTGGCTCGTAGGGTTGGACCACGAAAGGGTTGGACCACGAAAGGGTCAGTTTCGTGGAAGCACAGGGAAGTCCCAAGACATAGTTTCATGCATATGACTCAGGAAGGAATCTGAGATCGGGGGTGGATAATATGTAATGAATATTTATCAGTAAATTTTTATTGGGATGGGTATCATATTTATTTTGTTTTTATATGCATAGCTCACCCTATCTATGTGTGTGTGGCGATGATCGGATGATTTATTATCCGGGAGCAGATGTTTTGACAGGTGAGCCAGGAGACGCTTGAGACCGGAGAGCAGGATCATGTTATGGGCTTTTGAAGATTTAAATTTTTGATGTATTTATGTTTTGGAACATTAGCCACTTTTGGTTTTTATAAGTTGTAATGATATTGAATTGGAGACCGTTACAATGTCTTGAATTTACGATTTTAATTTTCCCACGTTTTGGGAACATGTGTTTATAAATGAGGAATGATTTATATTATTGTATTTATTTTCATTTATTTAATTGTTTATGATATTTTCAAAGTAATATTCCTTAGGGATGTTACATGAAATGTTCAAAGGATTCCCGAGTCCTTTACACAAATTATGTAGCATAACAAACTGCACGACGAATTATGCATCACGAGAAATCCTTGTTGTCACCAGTTGGACTGTCCACAAGATTCCACTTGAGTTCTTTATACAATTTATGTGTCGCTTCGAGCGGCTAGCCGCATAACCAAGATTCAGTTAATAGTTTCATTAATGTAAACAAGTATGTACTCAAGTTTAAAAGGTAATTGAGTCGTGATTAGACCAACCCTAATCACGAGTCCATGAGTAAAACTATAAATACATAATAATATGATAGTAAAAACTTTTGTCTCGCATTAATTACAACATTTATTGCTTACATTGACTTTAGCATCAAATCATCTTTGACATGTTCACACCAAACGGTGATGTACAGGCACACCAAACAAACAACAAGATAGGAGACTTTAAAATTTTACAAATTGTTTTAGTAGACGTTCAACCCCTTATACCTGAAACATTAAATATTTAAAAATAAATTATAATTGTATAAATTTAAAATCAAAGTATCACATAACAATTAGATAATAGTGAACAAATGATGCAAAAATATTACACAATTACACATAAATAAAATTGTATGACAACCAAAACTTTTATAAATTTTGCAAATATTAATAAAATGGTGTTGATAAAATTAAAAAATACTTTGAATTTAAAATAAAAAAAATTATAAAAAGAAAAGAAATATTCATGTTTAAAAGCATTTCAAATGTCTCTTTACTTCCTTTATATAAATTCTAATGATTTTCTTTTATATATACTAATAAGAATTATAATATCATATAGAAAATAATATTAAACTAATAATAATAATTGAATTTAGGCATATGTATTTATTTTCTTTTGAACTTTAATTTATGTTTGGATAATAGTAAATAATATTCATGACAATGATCATTAAATTGTTATATAATAATAAATAAAATGTCTCTATAAAATTTCAATGAAAAAATTACACTTATGAAAATAAATTAGAAAATAAGAATAATTATATAAAAATCATGAAAATAGTATTTTTAATAATAATAATAAATAACAAATAAAATATTAAAAATAAATAAAAATGATTAAACGTATGTTTTATAAACAATCTGATACACCAATAAATAAAATTATAAAAAAACAAAAATTTTGATTAAAAAACAATAAAATAAAAAATACCTTAAAGATAACAAAAATTTCAAATATTAAATTAACCAAACTATCTAGAAATAATGAAATTTGCTTCGGTGATCAAGAAAATCATTCTCAAAATAAATCTGAATCCATATTCTAGTATTGAGCTTCAAACTGGTCTCATCGTATTGGTGCTTTTATGAATACCTTTTAAGTCCAATGAAGCAGAGTCAGGCGTTGAATAATCTCATCTCAATGCATAAAATTAAACTTTGTGAAAGCACGTTTGTGCAATCAATGATAAGCAAAAATTAAATACTACTAATTAGTACTACTTTAAGACCCAAGTCCAATGTGCATAAACTATGATGTCTGAAACAACAAGTGTTCCACCCACAGAACTGTGCTTCTCTCACTTTATTTTTAAATATCGAAGCTACTTTCAGAAACAAATAAATTATTACAGTCTACGTTTGTGTCATATTAGTCTAAATTCAACGTGGGTAACCTCAAAATAAGGATCACATTTGTGTTTGTTTATGTTATGCAACAACCTCTTCAACACCAACAACAAAAAAGTCCTCTTCACAAGTGTTTTCTATATGTAGATGATAATATTGTAAATGGAACACAAACCTAGAAATGGTATAATCATTTGCTAAACGTTTCAATCTTTTGACTTTAAAAGACTAAAAAATATCATTCATTTTTTATAGTTTCACTATTTTTACTCTTACTATTTTCAATGGTGGTGGAAGTTCATAATTATTTTGGGTGTCAAAATAGATATAAAAAAACTTTAAATGATAGGGTTAGATATATTTTTTATCTTTTTAACTTATATGAAAGTAAAATTCGTTTTTGTCTCAAATTTTAATATAATTTTGATCATTAAATTTAAAAAATGAATAAATATATATAATCTTCTTAACCCAACTGCGCTGAATTTTTTTTACGTGTCAAATGACGTTTTAAATTGTTAATTGTTAATTGTTTAAATGTCTGTGAAAGATGTCGTAAATGATAATATCATTAGAATAAATAAACTATATTAATTCATTTTTAAAGTTTAGAAACCAAAATATATCAAAATTTGATACACGAACAAATTACAATTTCACAATATATAATATTTAAAGATTAAAAACATATTTAACTATATTAAAATATTAAAATTGTACAAATTTATTTTTATTTATATATTAATCTATTTATTTGAAAAAAATTGGGGAGTCAAACATCCTCGCAACACACTAAGGTCCGTCGCTGATCTTGAATGTTGTAAATCAAAACTTGTTTCTTTAAACATCTATTTAGGGACGGACTTTCTCAATAAATATATGTTTCATATACACACAAATAAAGATTGAACCCTTGTTATCTTCCACTAATATTTTATTGAATTTGTTTGGTTTATTTTACATCTTTTAATGTGAAAACTAAGAAAATAAATTGAAATCATCTTTTCTATTTTAAAATTACATTTAGGTAATTTGTATAAATTCTTTTACATTTTTTTAATTTATGCATAAACTAAAATGAACTTCTAAAGCAATTTATTTCATTTTTTTTCTTCTGATTTTTTCTATAAATATTTATGAAAAAAGAAATCCAAACATACCCATAATGTAATCAATTTGGATTTTTGTTTTCGTATATTCATTCAGCATGTTTGATTTTATTTAATTTCTCTATAAAATCAGCTTTATTTGTATCATTTTAATCATAAAGTTACTTGATATAAAATAAGCTATTTCTTTTCTCAAAAGTAATGAGTTATCTTTATATTAATAATTTATAAATATATAATTGTTTTATATAAATATAAAATTAACCCTATAATAGTGATTTTTCACAATAATTTTGATTTATATTAAATATTAGACATGATCTCATGGATATAATTATCGACATAGGGTCCACTAAGAACCAAGAAACAAAAATTGGTATCGCTAAGTCTATAATCCAAAAGGGAAAATTGAAATGTAAAATTTGCTTATTTTGAACATCGCAATCAACCAAGAAGTGGCACTATGCATTAACAACATCCACACACAATTTCGTAAGATTTGAGTTTGGATTTATCGGAGGAAAAATGTTTTAGGTCTTTTTTGTTGCCACATAAAGGTGTTGTCTTTGAACCGTGGGACACTGTTCTCCAACAGTTCTAATGTTGTTGTTGTTTGGTTCCTTTCAGAACGTTTGTTGTTCAGGAAATTCAATTCAATGCACATAAACAGAAAAGCTGCACATGTATTTACTTACAAAAGTTCCCTCAACAACTTGCAAATTTTTCTTTGGATGTGTCTACATTTTAGCTGTGTCTGATAGAGAAGAAAACAGAAAGAGAAATGAGAAAAAGAAAAAATACAAGACAGTAACAAGGATCGTTGTTTTTTCAAGGATTTTCTTAAATGTATTTCAATCTTTCTTTCGAATTTTAGCTTCTAGTTCTTAAAGGCATTAGGGTTATTGAATTTAAAAATTTATTAGCCTTTACTCGATATTAATATGAAAATCAATTTAATTCTCCAATATAAAAGCAACAATTAGTTACTTTTCATATTTTATCTTTTAATTGATTTTGGAAACCAAAAATCATTTTGACGCAAAACAAAATCCATGAACCAGGAGTAAGTTGTGATGTTATAGAATTGCATATAAGATATTAATATTTTTAATTTAAAATCTTAAAATTATATTTATGTCTTTTTTTAGATTTGAGTTTTTTATTCTATAAATTATTTAACCTTTTCTTTTATCAATCTTTCTCTCAAGTAGACAACCTTAATCACCGTGAAAGATCATAACTATTCATAACATGACATGAGGACCATGTATAAAGATGTTGAAGAGCATACATGTGTATAATAGTGGTATCCATTCTTACACTCACAACATGCAAACTTAGAAAACTTATACATTTAACTGTTAAAACGGAAAAATTATTCCAGTTCAGTTTGGTCCATCACAGATTGATCATTTAATGAGTCAATTCAACCCGACTTATTAATTAGCAAGCCAAAAGGATTCGAACTCGATTCGACCCACCACGGATTGGTAGGTTAAACGGATTGACTTACAGACTCACTTAATTAAAAAAAATACAATTTTTTTTATTTTTTTCAGTCAAAACTAAATTATAACTCTAATTAAAATCAAAATAAACTTAATACAATCCAAATACAAATTAAAAACACAAAAGTACAAATTATCTATGTGTTGGCTAAACATAACTTGGCCCAAATGTAAAGTTCAACTTAATAAAAAATATTTGTGACTCTTTATTTGTGGGTTGGTGAACCAACATGATTCATCACGGATTCAACCTGGATAAACTGAGTTCTAGGTGAGTCGGATAAAATTAACCCGTATTGAAATTTGAATCCAATCCAAACCCGTGGTGGGTCGAGTTAGCTTGTATGTTCCAATCCATTTTGACAACTCTACTTATAAACATTTTTTAAGAATAATTTAAAAAAAAAATAGCAAATACATTTTTCAAACGTAAAAGTTGGGTTTGAAAGAAAATCATGTGAAAAATATCGAAAGTTACAAATTCAGAGCCATTTTTGTCAAGTAAAAAATAATTTAAAAATATTGCAAACAGAAAATAAAATAAGAGTAGAAACTTCATACATAAATGATAAAGAACGGTAGAGTGAGAATGAAAATAACCATGGGAATGTAACATTCTTTTTTAATGATGTTCTTGTTTTGATGGATTGCATTAAATTAAAAAAAAATAGAAAAAAATTATATCAGAAAAGTGTTGATAAAAAAAAAAGGTATTATTAATATTCGTGTGATCTTTATATTGAATTTCATGTTAGCTTATTGTTGATTTAAATAAAACTAAACTAAAATAAGATCACTCAAAATGATAGTCTAAAACACATATTAAAAGATTTGTGGATAATATTCATTAAGAAGTTAATTTCAAGTGTAACTAAATCTTATAAATCTAATTTGTAAAGTGATATTTGTATTTATTTATATATTATAAACTTCTCATATATATTTTAGTAAAATAGACTTTAACTCATAATTATAATATTATTTTAAAAAATAAACTTTAAATTTAATTTAATTTTACACTGACTTAAAATTTACATTCACTTGTATATTATAAATTCGTTATATTTTTAGTGAATAAAACTCTCAACAGATCTATTAATACTTAATAAAATATTTTGTCTTTTAATAACTTTTTTGTTATATTATATTATATTATATTATATTATATTATATATATATATATATATATATATATATATATATTTATTTATTTGTTTGTCACGCGACGTGAATAATACGTGTCACGTTTATGAGAATCAGCGCTTGTTACACTAAACAAAATTTAATGTATTGAATGAAAAAAATTAAATTCACTATTTTTTTTAAAAAAAATAAACAGAATTAAAGTTTCTAACATATACCAATTATAATTTTATGTTATAATTATAATTAATAGATAAAAATATATTTAACCCGTATTATATCTTACAAACATTATATATAAATGTTTGCGGGTAAATTCTTTTATCATGCCTAAAAAATTGATGGCCTTACTAATATGATAACTACCTGATAATGATGGGATTATGGATGATTTTACAAAAGATAGATAATTTTTGCACATGATTATTGGTAAATCAATTAACTAAAACTATATTAAAATTAAGATAAACCCAGGATGAAAGTAACATAAATCATATTAAAATTAGAAAACAAGTTATATATATACTTACATAATTCATAAACCCATGGCTATAAGTTCAGTGATTATTCTCGATGGAAGAAAAAATCCATAGTGAACAAAAAGTAAAAACAAAATAAAATTTCCTAACTAGGAAGAATTTATTCTAAATCTCCTTGATAATCCTCTGAGGAAGGTTTTAGAAGCTCCATAGAAGAGAGAAAATAAAAGGGTAGAATCAATTCTATTTTTTGTGTAGTAGCTTCTATATTTATAATTTTCTCTTCCTTTCATAAAGGTGGATGGTGCTTTTTTATTTCCACCAAATTTTATATTTGGATTATATTTCCTTTTCGAACATAATCCTTTAAAATTACGCTTTTTGATTATTACCAAAACTGTCTTCAACAAATTTTTCTTAGATTCTTTTGTGTATTCATCAAACCTTTTCGAACTTCTTTTATTCAAACCTATCCGATTATTAATCCTATACTAAAAAATATAATTGGTGAAAAATGTGTTCAAAATAATTAATAAAAGGTTTTCATGATATCCCTATATACTAGTGGAAAGAAAGATATACACATGGAAGGGATTAACAAATATATGAACAATAAACCTTAAACCCTAAAAATCTTGGGTGTTAACTATTTTTTCAATTTATATTGTTTAAGAAAATATATCCCAAGAACACTATGATCACCTTAAAGGACAAGAAATTAATATTTGCAGTTAATAAAGTTTTTCATGTACTATTATTTTCTCATTCGTATGAGGCAAAGATATCGTAATGAAACCCCTTATAAATAAAATAATAAAGAAAAATATCATAAAATATTGAAGTTTGTAATGGTTGCAAGAACAAAAGGTTGGTAAATTTTTATTACGTACATTGTTACATAATATAAATTAGCTTTTTACATAGGAAAAATATTTAGTGGTTGTAGAACGAATAAAATTAAAATATTTTCTTAAACTTGGGTGGAAAGTTGTGGATGGTCTTTAAGAATTTTAGGTTCCAATGAAAGTTCATCAAAGTTCTAAGCCTCGATATGCCTTTCGTAAAGATATATTCAGAGAATATCTTTCAGAAAAAGAGAGAAAAGAAAGAGGAGGATCTTTGTGTTTGTGATGGCCTATTTAATTATATCAATTATGTCAAATATTACATTATAATATTCTATACAACATGTATTTTTTATTCATCTAAAAACTATAATTATATATTATTTTTGTCAATTTTACTAAAAAGAATAAAATATTTTCTTCGGATCCATGACATTGTTAGGGTCGATCATTATGCATCTGAGATATTGTCCGCTTTGAAGCATGTGCTCTACCACAATTTTATTTTTAGAAGGCACGTCAGAGACAAGGCAGACCATAGGGGGAACGCTCCCCCAATGATTTTTTTTTAATTTTTTTTATTTTAAAAAATATATTTATAAATTATTACTTTATTTATAATAATCCCAACGATTTATTTTATTTTATTTTCTATATATTTAAAAGAAATATATTTATATATATTATTACTTTATTTATATTAATTTAGTTTAAAAAATTCTTTTTAAAATTTAAAAATCACGGTTTTTCCTCTCTATTATAATTTCTTATACTTTTTTATTTGGTTTCTCTCTCTTATGTGCCTCCATCTCTTTCTCTCTTCTTATTTTCATCTCAATTTTCACCATCAATTCTTTATTATTTTCAAAATCAAATTGCACTACAACAAGATTGAGGAGTGAAGGAATATTTTGAACTGAACAATTTATTCTTTTGAGTAAGTTCATTTTTTATCCTTTTTTTTTGTTTCGAAGCAATATGTCCTCTTGTATGTGGTTTTTCTACGTTCTAGGCATATCTTTATCTCTTAGAGATCATAAAATCATGCTTTAAAATTATTGATCAAACTCTTCTTTGAGTTGATAGAGTATTTTAGGCTTTGAAGTTTGGTAAGGAAAGAGTAAGATTAGGAATCTACTCTAAGGTAAGGGAAGCTAATCATTTAGAAGTTATTAGTTTTCTTAAAATATTGAGTCTTTCTTTTAAGATTTAATTTGGGGTATACATAATTTTATCTTTTTGAAATAGCTGATTGGTGACACTTTCAAATATTAACTTTTAAGATTAGGAATCCGTGACACATGTTTTTGAAGATGCTTCATCGGATCACGTTCTAAAGCTTTTTCAAATTCATTATATATAACTTTAGGAACCTTAGAGAGTTATTTTTCATTTTCTCAAGTTCTTGGATTCTCATGAAGTTTCTCAATTTTAGATGACGTAGATGCATTTTTTTCCTCTTCATCACAAGCCTTCCTCTTGAAAAAAGAATCAATTCTTTCACTCATTGCCATAATTTTTTTAATATAAATTTGTCACCAATTACCTATTTCAAAAAATAAAATTATGTATACCCCAAATTAAATTTTAAAAGCAAGACTCAATATTTTAAGAAAACTAATAACGTCTAAATGATTAGTTTCCCTTACCTAGATCACTGATCTTGCTCTTCCCTTACACAACTTCAAAGCCTAAAATACCTCTATTTATACAAAGAAGAGTTTGGTCAACAATTAGAACATGATTTTATGATTTCTAACAGATAGAGATATGTATAAAGCGTAGAAAAGTCACGTATAAGAGGAAAACATATTGTTTCAAAAGAAAAAAAAAAGGTAAAAAATAAACTTACTGAATAGAAGAAAGTGTTCGATCCAAAATGTTCCTTAACTGCTTAATTTTGCCATAGGGCAATTAGATTTTGAAAATAATAAGGACTTGATGGTGAAAATTGAAAATAGAAATAAGAAAAAAGAAAGAGATGGAGACACAAAAGAGAGAAACCAAATAAAGAAGTATAAGAAATTATAATAGAAAGGGAAAACATGATTTTTAAATTTTAAAAGAAATATTTTTAACTAAATTAATATAAATAAATTAATAATATATAAATATATTTCTTTTAAATATATAAAAAATAAAATAAAATAAAAATAGTTGGGATTAGTAAAAATAAAGTAATAATATATAAATATATATTTTTTAAATATATAGAATAAAATAATAAAAGAAAATCGTTGGGAGCCACGGTGTCAAACCTATGGTCCGCCCTGATTATATTTCAGTTTTTGGAAGTTTTCAGTATCTTCTCTTTTAAGATAATAGAGTAATTTTCCTTACAAAGCAAAATATTTACAACTAAAGGAGCTTATTGCGTTCATTTGTTAAATTGTGTTTTTCCATGTATTGCAATAGTATCAAACACTGAATTTGAATTCTCATGTTTAGAATATTTAAGTATTAGAATTTGGTGTTTCTATGGATTTTAGATATTAGTTAAGCATGATATATTTCTGAATTAGAGAGGATAAATATGTTTATTGGAATAAATTGGTTAAATCATTTAAATAATTTGCTGTTGTTGTTTTGATTTTCTAATTATGTATATCAATGGAACATCATCAAATGATGCTAACACTTATCATTATCATTATTATTATAGGACACTATATCATTCAAATACTATATTGATAAATCGAATGACATTACCTTTCATGTTATAGGTTAAAGTTTTAACGATTTTTGCTTTTTTTATCAATTCTTTTTCTTAGAACTCTTATTACATAATCGATCCTAAGTCGTTGAAGATAATAGTCAAAATTTTGAAATGACTTTTAAAATATTGTAGTTAAATATATAGTAATATATAATAGGACTTTTAAGTATACATATCTATATCTATATATATATATATATATTATATAGATTCATCTTGCATTGATAATTATTATAAGTTTTGTATTAAATATTGTATATATATGTTTTATATATAAATTTTGGAATGGTATATTAAATTTTGGAGAATATTTGTAGAATCCTGTTAAATATATTTTTAGTATCTAAATTTGGATGTGAAATTAGAATTTATTCATATCGTTTCTTAAACTTTAAACATGAATAGATAGAATTATTTTAATTTAATAGCATCAATTTTTATTTTACGTGTTAAATGATATTCTAAAATGACATTTTAGTTAAAATGTGTCAAATTGTATTACAACTAAAACATTGAAACATTATTTAACACGTAAAATAATATATACCCAATTTGAAATAATTATATTTATTCATTTTTAAAATTTGAAGATAAAATTGTATCAAAATTTAAATTATGAACAAATTTTAATTTTTTATTTAAGATTAGAATTAAAAATACATTTAACACATTTTAATACCTTTGGCGCAGAATGGGATCTATCAAAGTAATTTGAAATTTGTCATTCTAAAAGTTGGAGTATGCTATATCAAAACAATTTCAAATTTCTCATTCTAAAGGTTGGAGAATAATATAATATGGGATTGGAATGTAATTTTAAACTTGTGGTACAAGCTATACTTAACCTAGATTTGATACCACGAGATTTTCGGCTAGGATTAAATATTTTTTTAAATATGATTAAAATAATATACAATTTCATGTTTCAAATGTTTATCGCGAAGAAAATTAATGTGTGGATAAACTTGGTAGTTTTGGTCTTAGTATTATTACTAGTCCAAGATGGTGGGATAATATTCTTTATTTTTTTTTAAGCTTTTTATCTTTTTAGAGATATATTTGATTTCCAAACTTTAGGTTTTTTTTTTTTTTTTTTTAATTTTTTTTTTTTTTTAGAGATATTTTTTTTTTTTTAATTTTTTTTTTTTTTTTTTTTTTATTTACATTGAGTTTTAGTTCGACCCTTAGATATATTTATTAAATGCTACATATGATTCGAATGGATTAATAACCTAGTAAAGATTGTAGTCCATACACTGATACTAGGGACTTGTGAGAAAATTTGGACTAATATAAACTTTTTTTTAAGTACTTTGAAAGTAAATTTTTAACTAAACTTCATTAGACAATTATAGTTAATACATTAAATAGGTGTATGTTAATAATGTCTTTGATTGCATATTAACCTAAGATAATTTTGTAGAGAGGTGTTGGATAAAATTTAAACTAACTTATTAGTCATTCTATTAAAAGAATATTGGATTGGATTGAGTTGAGTTGAGATTCTACTTTTTTTTTTATGCTAACTCCAACCCAACTCAACTCAGTCTCAAGTGGTTGGTCAATTTTTTACTATAAAATGATAATTTGTAAGTATCAATTTAATTAAAAAAATAACACAATATTTACAAAAATTAATTTATAAGGTTTCAAGTAAGTTAATAAATCAAATCATACCAAGTGTTTTTAAACTATTCAAGATTTGAAAAGAAAAACATAACACAGTTTGTTAATAAACCAAGTATCAAATCACTCATAATAAATCCATTACCTAAAAATAAGAGTATAGAGTATAAATTAGTTTGAATTAAGTTAGATTTAACCTAATATTAAGTGAAATTCAACCTAATCTAATTGAGTTAGGTTAGATTATTAACTAACTCGAACTAATAAAGAATCCTACTTTTGTAAGTATACTTATGTTTATGTATTTATATTTTTATTACATTAAAATAATATAATTTTAAAAATAATAAATGTGGTTATTATTTTTAGGTAAAATAGTCATGCATTAAAAATAAGTTATTTAATTATTTATTTTATTAAATAACTACAATATTTTTATTTATTAAAATGTCAAATTATTTAATTAAAATATAATACTAAAAGATGTATTAAATTAAAACAACATATAAGTTGATTCAATGAGTTGTTAACAATTAAAATTTGATGGCTACATTGCCAGCAACATATTTTTCAATTTTAAATTTCAGCACAAGGAAGCATCTAAATCCCACACTATTTTTGCACCCACAAATGTATCTTATTTTAATCGATTCATGGTTTCTTGCATAATAGAACCATTTGATTAAGAAAATTTCTTGTTAATTAAGAATACAAGAACAATATTAATAAAAAATTATAATATGTGTGACTCTACTGACGTATAGATATCAACTTAATTAATCTAAACAATTATTGAAGTATACAGAATATAGTAAAATTTCAACTATCACAACTATATTTTGAAAAATTTTGCTTGTTATCTCAGATCATCTTTGCTTATATATATGTAAATTAGTTTTAATATTTTATGTTGTGACAGGTATCATCACATGTAAACAAACATTATATATTTGAATTTTCTTTGTATCCTTTGAAAACGACAAGTTTGTACAATATTATTATCTTCAGTAGTGAAATATATTATAAACAATACAAACAAAAAATACAAATAGAAGTCAAATTCTCATTAAAAAAAAATATAAGTCAGTAATGGCAACTCTCCGGTCAATACATGTCGTTGACTGACAAACCCAATCTGATGAACCAGTGAAAGAGTGCGTCTATATGAAATTCAGAAATAGAATAAGGAAAAAAAAAACATATTAATATTTTTTTTATTGAAAATAAAAAAATTAAAATAATTTTTTTTTAACTTTTCATTCAATGTTATCATATCATTACAAAATAGATTTTTATCTAAACTCAAACTCACAAAACTAATATTATAACTTATGAGGCGAGCGAGATTCCAAACAATAACTATTTTGTGAGAGAAATTCATAAAATAAAAAGAGTGAAGTAAATGAAAAATGATAAAAAAATAATATAAGAAATACTAAAATAGTAATAATAATAATAATAATAATAATAATAATAATAATAATAATAATAATAAAATATTGTTATTGTAACAGGAAATCTTGAAAGGATTGGTTGTTAATCTTATATCCTTCTCTTGGTCGGGGAACAAACATTAAATTTTTTTTAGATAATAATTAATTTTAGTGATTAATAATTATTTGTAATTATAATAATAAATTTAAATATTATTTATAAAATTAAAAGTTATTGATTAAAAAAAAGTAGTTATTATTATAAATATAAAATTATAATTAGTCTTTAAAATTAAATATCATGATTTTGGCTATTGGAAAAAATTAATTACTAAAAGTTAATTATTTTTTATTTAATAATATGACTTAATTTTAAATTAGTCTCTAATTAATTAATGACTAATTAAATAATAATTATATTTTTTTATTTATAACAGTAAAAAATAATTTTTCATTTTATAATGTAGTATACCATTGTTTTAGTATATTGTTATTATTGAATTCTGTATTTTTGGCACCATGATCAAATTTTGGTTTTCGAGCTTGTTCATAGTGAAAAAAAAAATTAACAATTGGTGGAATTTCTCAATTAAATACCTACAAAGAAATTCTAACAACTATGCCTGTAGGGTAATAAAATTGATGGTTCATTTTGGGTAACAAAGAAAAGCTTATCTCAGTTTTAACGAACAGTTTCTTATAATAATAACAATAATAATGAGAAATGATATTTATATATTCTTATAATAATTTGTACACGGAAAATGTACATACTTAACTGTAAAATAAATATATTTGTATAATTTATATTTTTATATTTTTTTTATATTTTTATTTGTTACATGTGTAAAATGAAAGAGATAAATACAAAAAATATATCTTATAGGTTGACATAATATATTAGTCAAACTAGTCATCATATTTGGGTTGGGCTAGTGTATTAGAATATGGTCCCCAAAGTGTATTGCAATGATTAACACGTGCATATTCCTTAAGTTTAAAAACATTACACTTACACTTCTTTTTAAATATAAGTAGTGTAGTGGTGAAAAATGTTGGGGATGTAAGTGTAATTTGAGAAACTTTCAAAAGCATCATCATAATTTATTCTAGTAATTATCTCTAGTTTGAAGTTAAAGACATGGTAAAAAGAATCTAAATAGGTCTTTTAGATGCAAGAAACGTTAGAACCAACAACACCATACCCCTCAAACACACTTGGATTTATAAAAGAAGGATGGTAGAGAAATAAAAAAGAAAACTATAAAGGTACAATAACTATAGAATGATATAAGGTAATAATGGTAACAATAACCATTATAATAGTTCCAATCTTACGAATTATTTCTAACACTTGTTATAAGTTTATAATCCATTTAAAAAAATTTATCGTAAACAATAATATTTAAGAATACATTCATTATTATTTATTTGTTTGACTTCATTTTAAGATTCGTAAACCGGTCTAACCCATCCTACTACTAATGATTTTATTTATATGTCTTAGTTTTAGAATAATATGTTCATTTAATTATTACAAGGGAGTTGACTTGAGTTAGCTCGAGTCAAAGATTAATTTGAACTCATTAAGATCAAAAGTTGAGATAAGTTGGTCCCAACAAAGATTGACCTAAGTCATTCCAAGACGAAGTTCAAACCGAGTTGACCTAGGCCAAATATTAAGTCGAGACAACCTAAGTCAAAGGTCAACACAAGTCAATGAAGTTGAAGAATCGAGTCAAGTCAAAGTAGGCCCAAAGTCAAGCCAACCAGCTTAAGGCAAAGGTCAAGTTAAGTCGATCAAGCCTAAGAATTATCGAGTTGGATCAGGTCAAAGGTCGAGCTAAACTGAATTGAGTCAAAGGTTGAGTGGTCGAAGGTCAAACCAAGTTGCCTCGATTAAAAGGTTGAGCATAGTGAGTCCAACCGAAAGTCAAGTCGAGTCACTCCGATCGATGGTCGAGTCGAGTTTGTTCAAACCAAAGGTCGATCCAAGTCAACGTAGCCGAATAATCAAGTTGAGTAGCTCATGTCAAAGGTTGAGTCAAATCGTTATGGTTGAAGGTCGAGTAATGTCGGCTCGGATCGAAAGTCAACATGAGTCAACCTATGCAAAGGTCGACTTGAGTTGGCTCAATCGAAGATTAATCAAGTCAACCCGATGGACCAATAAAATGGATGTTTACTTAAGAGTGTGTTGGGCTAGTCCATGAACCATGAATCAAATTGAGACCTCTAAGAGAAATGACTAGTTGGATAGTTTCAATTTTCTTCCATTTTGAATGAATTTAAAATTCTATAATTTTAATTATTTAAAATACATTCTTAAAATTCCTAAATTTTAATTTTCTTTTAATTTTTTCATCAAAACAACTAATTTTTTCAAAAAATTTCAAATTTACTAAATAAATGAGTTATTTTCTTAAAATTTTCTCATCTAAACTCACTACAAAGAAAGTTAGTCTTTTAATTTTATTTTTTCTATAAGAAATTTATGGCGATTTCCTTCTAAACTCTTATCATTGTTTTGCATTGTTTCATACCTAGATTTGGTTTTGTTATGCAATAGGTTTTTCATGTGGATTCCTTTTCTATGGGATTTACATTAAACGTTGCATATGTGATCATGGAGGAAGAATTACACAGTGGTAGTTCTCTAAAAAAAAATAGTGAAACAGTTCACCTTAATTGATTGGGTTGAACTGAATATAGATTCTGATAACATCGTTCTCACCAACCAAATAACATGTTTTGAACCTAGTACCCTTCTTGTTAACACTGATAATGAAGTTCTGAGTTTTGCATCTTGTTGTTGCAGGAAGAGATATGTATGATTCAACGTGTCAAAGATTGATGGATATGTACGATTCTGCAACCTCTGCTATGTGTCTGAACTTTTATTATGGTTCATTCACATGCCATATGTCACACTTCCTGGGTCTCATTAAATGCTTTTATTTGTGAAAGAAAGAAAGGATTAGATGGAAAAAAACTTAGAATTTGTTGCACTAGACGTAATGAACAACACTAATGTCCCTTTTGTACACGATTTAATAAGTAGTGAGCACACATAGCTTCTGCTTTTGTAGTCTTACATCATCGTGTCGTATTAAAAGATATAATCATTGTTCTCCCACTACCTTCCATTGTGGCCTGCACCTCCACATTCATACCACCAAATTCTGCTCTCACGGATTCCAAGGAATCATATCATTCATTCATATATTATTTTTATGTATGATTATAGTTTTAGTATAAATATTTTAATATTTTGATTTTTTTTTAAATTTTATTAATAATTATGTCCAGTAAATTTTTAGATTCTAACATGTTTACGATAACCAGACTCTAATAACATATAAATAAATTTAAAATTTTATTTAAATTTTAATAATAATTATGTCTAAGAAATTTGTAGGTTCTAATCTTACTCTAAGAATGTAGATTTTTAATACATCTCTGTCAAATCGATATATACTGAAAATGAATAGTTCAATAATGAATAGAATAATATATTTATTAAATTTCGTTAAAATAGATTCTAAAATAAATTTTAAACTTAATTCAATTTCATAAAATTAATTTATAATATAAAATTTGCACTTTATTTATATATTATTAAATTATCCTTATATATTATTATTGGTCTTTAATAATTATTACAATGGTTGATTAAAAAAATGTTAATTTAAAAATATTGTCGAAGGGATTTGTTTTGTATTTGGTGATTATTTTAAGAATAATTGAATATTAACATTAATGTTTTCTTGAATAAATACAAGTGATAATACTAAAAACATCAAATAATCTTGTAAAGGTTTTCACATGAAAGAGAGTATTATAATATGTAATTTTTCATAATATTGTATGCATCTTGATTAGAATAATTTAGGGAAAAAAAGTAATTTTCAATCTCTAATCAGTATGCTCAATGATGATGTATTTTTATTTTAAAGAACTAATTAGTTTTTTAACATCAAAATTAGGTGGATTTATTTCTTAACAAAATTAGGTGTATTATATGTTTTTAAAATTTAAAGGCTAAATTATCATATGAAAGTATAAAACATCGACCACATTTAATAGAAAGAATGAGGTCTAAGATCACTTTATACATCTTAAATAATCTTTTAAGATTAATTTCAAATTTTCCAAGAATTCTTAATTTGTTATAAAATGTTTATGAATAACATATATATTGATCAGTATAAAGAGAAATTAATATATATTTTATCTTCCACATCAATACAAAATGCAAGAAGTTCCTTCTTTGGATCATTTTCCAATTTGAAATACCTAGTGTACTCTAAGCTTCACCCACTCTACTCTACTAGTACTTTTGGCAATTATTGAGTTCTTACTCTTTAGTAATATAGTTGTGGAGGATAGAACACCCTAGTTTAGAAAGTGGGAAAATATGATTCAATAGGAAAAAAAATTCACCCATGAAAATAGACATTTATATAGTAAAAACAGAATAATAATAACTATAAATTTTGTAATTACTCAATTCACCTCTATAAATTTTAAAGTTTTATCTTTTGGTTCATATAATTAGTTTCTACTAGTGCCCTTTTGATCTACTTTATTATCTGAATGTATAAGAAGCACAAGAGATTAACATAATATGTACAAAAATTAAAAGAATTATTAAAAATTATGGTCTAAAAGATCAATTTTATTCAATTATAGAAATCAAATGAATGATTTAATAACCTAAATATAATAATAATTAGAAGAAGAAGAAGAAGTTAATTAGAATGATACCCATAATTTTCTTTTTAAAAATTACATTTTAATTACCATTATCTGTATACTAAAATCTAAGTGATGTTTTTAAAAATTAAAAAAAAGAATGTGTAATCAAAATAGGTGATAACTTAATATTTTACAAAAAAAAGAAAGTTTCTTCATTGTTTAAAAGATGGAATTTCGATACAATTTGAGAAAAAAACATCAGTGAGTGCGAATCAAATTTATTCTAAAATAGTTAATATATAAGAATGTCTATATATATATAATTATTCTAAAATTGTTAATATTTGATCTAAGAAAAATGAGGAATCAAAAGGAAATGTACCATTACTTTGTATGTAATAACACCAAACCGACCTTTGCATCTTTCAAAGTTTGAAGGCATTCCTTCTTGGACACTCACATTACCTCAAAACATATTTCAGACACGTGTGCTTCATTCTCATCAACCCACTTTCAGCTCTTTCTGTCATTCCTTCTCCGACACACATTTATTGGAAACACATTTAGGTTCAACAGAAACAAAAATAATTTAATAATAAATAGGTAAAACCCTAGACACCACAAAATAGACGAAGGAATCACATTAAACCCTACATCATGATCATTATTGTCTATAGTGCAATAACATCATGTACTCCCAACTTTTTAATTTTTAATTGCGTATTTAACTTTCCCTTTGTTTGTCATGGTTGAAAACAAAAAGATTGAAAACATTAAAGAAAAAAATAAGCATGTCATGGACTTTATATCTAACTTAATTAACGTACAAAATTTGTTTATAAAGTGAAACTTTTACCTACTTATATATTATAAATTGTATACATCTCGAGTATAATATTGAATATTAATGGGTGGTGTGATAGAACCTGATAATGGGTGGCACGAAATAAACTCATGATTTTCATACCATATTAAGAGGTGAATTTTAAGTCTAACTCAATCCTACAAAATCGACTTGTAAGATAAAATTTGCACTCACTTATATTATAAAATCATCTTCTTTGTAGTTGATGTGGGATATGATAAAATAGCAATGGATTTGAGAATTTGCTTCATAGTTAAAGAATACCCATGTTTGACATTATTGATCATGAACTTGAGAAATGATGAGTGGGATTTATCAAAATTGATTGTGACAAGAACCATAAAGAAGAGGGGAAAAAAGCCTTGTTTCTTTCCTTGTTCAGAGGGATCTAAAGTGAAAAAAAAGGGAGATAGAGATGGAAGAAGCATGAACTGTGGAGAAAAGGCAATGGATGGAAGAAGAAAAGGAAGTTGAGAGGAAAAAAAAGTAATGATAAAATGAAAGCACATGGTGCCATTGATGGTGATAGGTTTAAGCCTAAAGAATAATTACAAGGCAAGAGAAGAAAGTAGGAAGAAGATGAAAATTGAAAGAAGTTATAGTGGGTAGTTGTAAGGAGTCAAAGCAGAAGGAACCAAAAAAGTTCACAATTCTTTTACCTTAAAGATACGTATTTTATACGTAACCGTTTTTCTCGTTGAGGTATCGGATACAAAATCCATATTCGGACGATAATAAACTTGTAAAAGCTCAAGATTCTGATTCCATTATTGATAAGGATCTCGGGGAAATTTCTATTTGTTCCTACAAAATCATAACGTCAAGTTAATCACCAAGATTAAGAATAAAATATAGCGTTTAATGGTATAATATGAAACCATAAATATTGTTCAGTTAATTTTTAAAGTAATTATTATAAATAAAAATTTATTTTATATATATATATATGTCATATTTTGCGATAATAAATAAAAATATAGATTTTTATATTTCCAGTATAATTTAAAAAATGGATATTATATAATGATGCACTCATTATTTCAATATATGAATGTACCACTTAAGAATTCTTACAAGTTTAAATTCTAGTTTTGTTTATTCCAAAATATATTGTTATGAAATTGAATTGTTAATAATTTTTTCTTAATGTATAATATTTTCACTTTTAATGTACATATTTTTGTCAAAAGGATTCAGTAAGTAAATTATCAGATTAATTTTTTGCTATGAATATTTGCTCACGTACGTCAAATTAATCTTAACAAACAGCGTCACAATACAATATTTTTATTAAAGAAAATGTATGGTTCCAAAAATGTTCGAAAAGAGTTTTTAAGAAATAGTTTGATATCAAAATAAATCAAGAAACGCAAAATAAAGTATATTTGGACATAAAGTATATTATATATATTGTAGATCAAAATCTTAATAAGGAAGTTTTCTTAAAGCTCGTACAAAAAAATATGTAAAATTAATTTAAATCTATTGTACCATTTAATGAAGTTGTCGGTATGTGTTTGACTTAAAGTTACTGTAAAGCTCTCACAAAACATATCAACATTTTCTTGTATACGTAGAATGATATCGTTAATATAAAAAAAATTATTTTAAGAATAAAAGGTACAGCCGAAAAGGATTTACTGTAAAATTAAGTAGTAGAAAATTGAAATTTTTGAAAAAGATATCGCATAAGTTAAGCAACTAATCTAGAATATTTCATATTGTATGGAACATTTTTACAATTTGTTAAAAATTATTGTTTTTTGTCAATTTTTTTCTAGAATAATTCCAAAAAATTTTCCTCAACTTAGACACTTAAAATAAATCGTATAATGAAAATAGTAAAGACGCCATTGCCTTTCTTGACCTAATTATAATAATTCGAAGATGGATGAAGAATGGAATATTAATAAGGGAAGACAATATCACAAACCCATTTTGAGGAGGCAAAACCCAGTATAAGTAATGATTGAACCTCAGAAAACATAAATGATTGCTTTGTAAAAGTGAAAAACATGTGAAAAATGTTTTTATTCAACCAAAACATTATGGGAAAACCTAAAAACTGTGGCACTTGTTCGGTCATCATTTTTTTCTTCATTTCCTTATTTATCATCCATTATTCCACTTTCTATATACTTTTCGTTTCCAATAAGTAACAAATTCTAATACAACAATTTCACCAAACTCACACTCTTATGAATTTCTCAATCTTGGTGGAGGAATTGGCATCAAATAAAATACACTACTTATATTATTCTTTCTTTATGTTCTTTCAAATGCATTTTTTATTATTATTTTTGTTCTTTCCTATGCACGTTTTGGTGAAGGTCGACACGTATATATGTTGATCATTTTAATGTTTGATTTCTTGAATTGGTAAAACCACGCCACTAAGTTAATTTTTTTTTTCATGAATACACGAGCTACAATATTTAAAAAAGAATGTTACATGGTATGTAAGAAATAATATTTATTTTTACTCTTTCATTCATCCAAATTCACAAATAGAAACATAGTCTTTCCTTATTATTTTCATTAATCCAAACCATACATTTATTTAATATATCTTTGTTATCCTTTCTTTTACGTTATCTCCATTTCATTTATAACTTAAACCAATTATAAATAAAATAGTGTTATTTAAGAATAATATCCTACTTCTTCATTACTAGCAATTTTACCAAGAAAACAATAGCAGTATATTCTTGAATAATCGAAACATCAAATTGAAGAACACAACCTTTGGCAAAATTGGGACCATAAAATTCAATTCTAGTTAGCAAATAATTCGTGGTGTATGGTATACCAAGAGTTTAGAAATATATAAAAAAATTATTTTGGTTTTGTAGAAGCCACAGCTGCAAAAGTTGTTTTTTTCTTTTTTGTATTACAAATACTTATTTTACAAATAATGGCAAACATTATTGATTTATACTGACAAAGTGACAGCCCAGATTTGAAGACACCAAGAATCATTACTTTGAAAATTTTAATTGAAAAAGAGAGAAATATTATATTATAAGATACCTTTTGTGTACAAAAAAAATGCATGTTCGATATTCTTATGAAGTGCATATTATTTTTCAATATACTTGCAATACCTTATATGGAGATGATTCTTTCTTGGTTACAAGGTAAGATTTGAATCTAAAGATTCTAAACCCATTTCATGTTTTTTTTTTTTTTTCATGAAATTCTGTACAATATAGGAACACGTAAAATCACTGAAAATTAATTAGCATTTCATTCTATTTTCACACTTGTTCATTTATGTGTTTTTTCTCTCTCTCTTCGAATATGGAATATTATAGTTCAGTATACTTCAGCTTTATTTTAGTAAAATTTTACATGTATCTCTCTTCCTTTTTCTACATCCTTTTTCTACACCCTTCCAACACCAGTTAAAATGTAATATTTTATACTTTTCTAATTGACTCATCCTAAAACATTTATATTTTAACATAAAATTTTTATTTTGTTGGTACTAGACGGAGGTTGAGGAAAAAAAAGAAGTATTCGTGTATCACCACCCTCTATTTTATTATGGTGCAATGAATACAAAAAAGTGTCGACCCACTCTTAACCTGATTTGAATATATATAATAGAAATAGTAAATAATTATTAAAAAAATAAAATAAAATAAAATTATAAAAAATATTGATGAATTAAGTGGATTAATTCATTTTTTTTTTAAATTAAATTTTTTTCAATCCAACCCGACTTAAACCGTGGTAAACCAAGTTGACTCACGGATTAAAATTTATTTTGACATCTCTTTTAAAGAGATTTAAGATCATAAGGTAGCTAATCATTTTGTTATGGACGCTTCTCCCTGCACCTCCAAGGCTTCTTCTGCACCCCCAAAATTTACTATTATACCCTTCATTAATATACAGGTGAAAAGTGGGTAAAACGCAATAAATTTCATTTACTCCGTACCAACTCCTCTGCACCCCATTCATACTATTTCTTCTCCCGTTTCTTCTCCGTCTCATTACCTCATTACTGTGCATTCATTAAAATTTGAAATATTTGTGAAACGGAATACGAATTCTGTTTCAGAAAAATGTGAAATATTTGTGAAACGGAATACGAATTCCATTTCATAAAAATGTGAAACAGATTCTGTAATCCGTTTCACAAAAAAAAAATTCTTTTTTTTGAAACCAAAGATGTTCCCAACCTGAATATTATATGTGACAACCAATTTTGAATAGCTAAAAACACCGATGTTTCAGAATTTTGTTAACTTGTATGACTTGCATGTTGGAAGGCACCGTTTCTCCCCGTTAACTTTGTTTGTTGAGATTATTAATTAAAAGTTAACGGGGAGAGAATGTACACTCCTTTTCCTCCCTGTTCATATTTCCTTCATCCTCACCTACAAACAAAAAAAAAACCTTCAAAGATGATGAACCCAAACACCCAATTTTTCATCCTGAAACCCCTCTATTTTCGCATCACCAATTCCTACATCATCATCTTCTACCTCCTTGCCCAAATCACTTCCTCTCAAGTCGACCCTAAATTCACTGCATGTGCACCCAAAACCTGCCCCAACAACAACCAATCTATAAGTTTTCCCTTTTACATCCAAGGAACGCAACAACCTTATTATGGGAGCCCTGGTTTTGAAATCTCATGTGCCGCAGATGGCTCCCCTACCCTCAATCTCTCTCACACCCAATACCTCATTCGTTTCGGTGAAAAAGCAAAAGAAACACCAAAACGGATTCCAGGTTCTGTTTCAGCCTCCTCCGAGACGGATTCCAGAATCCGTTGCAGTGAAAAAAAAAAAGGAAACGAATTATGTATTCCGTTTCAGCTTTCTGCAAAACGAATTTCACAATCCGTTTCGGTAAAAAAAAAGCCAAAACGGAGAAAAGCGAAAGATGGGACCTACGAAGTTGCACAAAAGAAAGGAAAAAGAAGAAAAGGAGCCTGCGGAAGCTCTGTGGGAGAATGGGAGAAGAACAAAATGTGGGAGAAGAGGGATGAAGAGTGTGTGGAGGCGGTGTGGGTGGGAGAAGAGACGCGCAGCACAACACATAAGTCAAAGATTTTTCTGGGGTGCATGGAATCTGATTCTTAGTGCTTTATTGGGGTGCGTTTTTGGGGGTGCAGGGTGAGGGTGTATGGTTTTGGGGTGCAGATGCGGTAAAAGAAATAATAACTCTTAATTTTTACCATGAACAAACATGGAAAAAAATTTAGTTTTGGAGGTAGAGGAGAGATTATTGGAGGTGTAGGGAGAAGCTCCCTTTTGCTATATATTAAAATCTAACAAAACTATTAAATCCACAACTAAAAACAGCATTGGGCTTTAATGTCTAAAAGTTTAAACAAATTATGGTCCAAATTGATCCCAAAATCCTGTTTTACTTTTTTCTTAAAGAAAAGGTTTAATAATTTTTTTCAATTATATTTTTTATTATAATTTTGTGACATCAAACATAGGAATCGAGAGAGCTCCATAGTAACATGATAAGATCTTTAAGTTGTAACCTATACCTATGACTCTTTTAACAGTTCATTCACTTGTCTGGAACATTATTGACTGAATCAAAGTGATAGATGATGCTTTTGCTCTGGTCCTTCAGGAGAGTGAGGACTTGTCTGCCAGAACTTAAAGTTGAAAGATCTTGTTTCCAGCATGTTCTCCACCTGCTCAATTGGAAGTCCTTTGGTTTCTGGCACGAAAACAATGACAAAGAAAATGGCTGCAACAGTGATGAAGATGAAGATCATGAATGTAGAAGAGGTCCCAATGGCCTGTGTCAAGGACAGAAAGGACTGAGCCACAATCAGATTCGAAACCCAATTGGAGGTAGATGCTATTCCTCCACAGATTCCTCTGTATCTTAAGGGATAGATCTCAGAGTTCACAACCCATGGAACTGTTCCCATCCCTGGTGAGAAGAATATGATGTACAGTGCTAGCCCAATTAAAGCAAGCCACCCATATTTACTAGGACATCCCCTACTGTACCATAGCCTCTCCTCTTTCTGGCACTCATCTTTTGTTCTCTCATTTGAAATCAAGCATGCACCAGGTAAGACCTGTGCAATAATTTAACTGGTGTTAGGATTTAGGACTCAACAAAACTTCAATAAAAAAACTTAGGGTTAGGTCCTTATGCACCGGCCATAGGGTCAAAATGTATTAACCATGCAAATTTTTTTAAACCTGAAAAAATTATTAATTAGGATGAAATTAATTATAAGGGTTGGTGATACTTTACCTTATTGGCTCTAGAAGCACAAAAGCCACACTCTGGAGAAGCCTTGAGGCATGTCATGCAATCCCATTCAGAAGGGTTGATAGCTTTGCTGTAACCAGGGCAGGTACTACTGTTGAAGTGAGAGGTTTCAATTGAGCTAACCATGGGGGAGTGAGTAGTGGTCTCATGAAAAACAACAGTTAAAACAACAAGGGAAACAACTACACCACACAAGCTCAACAACACAAGCTTCCTCCTCCCAGTCTTGTCAATGAAATATATGCTCAAAATAGAACCAAATGCATTTAGCCCTGCAGTGACTAGTGAAAGAAGCAGTGCAACCCTATTGGATGCAAAACCAGCCAACTGAACAATGGTGGGACTGTAGTACATCACAGTGTTGATCCCCACAAACTGTTGAAAGATTTGAAGCCCCATTCCTGCATATAAACCTCTTCTCACACTCTTGGTTTTCAGCAGTTTCATTATGCTCACTTTCTCAGAACCTGCAGCTTCCCTCACTTCCATTTCAACTGATTCCTTCAGAGCATTCATCTCATCTTCAACTTGTTGGGGAGGGTAAATCTTCCTCAAAATGTCTTTAGCTTCTTCCTCTTTTCCCTTTCAAACACATGAAAGATAAATCAGCGATAATAAAAGAACTAACAACTAACATTTCTCGATAAAATCAACCTTTCTGAATAACCAACGAGGTGATTCTGGGAGCAAAGCCATCAATATGACTTGTATCAGTGCTGGAATTGCTGCAACTCCTAACATCCACCTCCATGTTCCTGGTGCCTGAATAAATGACATGAAAAATGATTGTTCATGTTCATGTTCATGAAAAATATAAGGAGAATGGTGTTGTGATCTCACAGTTGTGAAGGCCAAGTTGATGACATAGGAAAGGAATTGTCCTCCAGTGATGAGAAGTCCATTGAGACTGACAAGGGCTCCTCGTACTCTGGTCGGTGATGCTTCTGAGATGTATAAAGGGGATGCCATTGAAGCCATTCCAACACCGAGGCCAACGAAAACACGACCAACAATTAAGGTTGCTGGGTTCATTGCAGAAGCCATCACGATAGACCCAATGAAAAAGAGGATATCTGCTACAACTATTGACTTTTTTCTTCCAAATCGATCGTTGATCCATCCACCAACTGAAGCTCCTATGATTGCTCCAGCGAGTGCCATGCTCACTATTGCTTCCTGTTTCATGAACACCAAAGTTTCAACCATTCTTATTATCATTATGATTAAACTATCTCAATAACTTCAGTTCTTCCAATATTAGCATTCTGCACAAGAGATTTCTACTATTAACTCGAATCATAAGTTATGTAATGTTTGCAGAAGTTTTTTTATCTAAATTTTTGTTTAGTTTATTATATAATGTTTGTTCAACAATGTCGTTGATATCTGTTATAACAATCACATAAAAAGTACAGGATTAAATATCTTTTTAGTCACCAAACTTTGATCCAAAATTAGAATTCGTCCATGTTCAAAACTTCAATATATTTTAGTCTCAAAACTTTAAAAATAATGAATATAATACTGTTAACTCAATTACATTAACTTCTTTTGAGGTATTTTACGCATCTCTCGGTAGATATTAAACCAGGGATGTGTCAAACCATGTTAAAAGCTCCAATATTAATATGAAACGTGTTCAATACGTCAAAAGAAGTTAACATAATTAAGTTAAAACAACTATATTCATTCACTTTTAAAATTTAAAGTTTAGGGACCAAAATATATCGAAGTTTCAGATAAGAACAAATTTCAATTTTGAATCAAAGTTCGAGAACTAAAAACATACTTAACCCAAAAATATATATTCATTAAGAAAAGAAAAAAAAAATAGATGAGTTATTTTCCTCTTAACATGATACTATTTTTTAACTTTGCAGTACATTATCAAGGTTTTCTTTATTAAGTTGATTAAATTATAAAAAAATAAACGTTACTACTCTAGATTTATAGTAATGACAGACACTAAGAGAAAAATATTTGACAAGAAAGAAGTTAATTGATTATGAGGTTAGAAATGTCACAAACATTTGGGAAAGTTGATAATGAGATTAATAGAATAATTGTTTGTTTACTTATGTGATTAATGAGATTAATAGAATAATAGACTAATGAGATTGATAGAAATCTAACCTAAATTATGTGAGGTGGTGGAATTATTTGCAAATCTTTGTCTATAAGCATATTGAGGTTATTTGTTTAATTAGTTTTTTTCCATGTAAGGAATGGTGTAGCTTGAGAGTGAAACTAGAAAAAAATATTATGAATAATTGAGTTTTGTGTTCCACTAAATTTAGAGTTATTGGGACCACACACTTGTGGCCAATATTCAAAGTTCACTATTGGGGAACAGAAGCTTCTTTCATTAGTGAAAACTTTTAAGTTTAACTCCAACTACATGTTTGTAGAAAAAAATTAAGATAATAAATAGAATTTTCACGAAATTGTGGCCAGAAAAAAATTTCATTTTGTTGCAATACAATAAAAAAACAAGTATTTTCATAAAATAGTAATTATTATGCTATCTACAATATTTTAATTTTTGTAATTCCATGCTTCAATGTGAATTTACTAGTTCAACTTTATTCTCTCCGTTTAAGATTTTGTTCTTCTTAAGCTCTTGAGTTAATTTCTAATAACAACCTTTGCATTCCTAAGTCTTACATATTATATGGGTTTAATATATTTTCATTTTCTGTATATTTTTGTGTAATTTATTTTGTTCATTATTAATTACATAAAAATTATATGTATAAGGATGCCAAAATAATTTGTACTCATCGGTATCTGCAGATAAATCTTGCAACGGATAGAAAATAGATATTGTAAATGAATATCCGCAGGTAATGGGTATATGTATGTTTTATTATCCATGTTAAAAGGGCGGGTACGAGTATCATAATATTCATATTCGTGGATACCCGTACCCGATATATTTTAATTTAAATTTAAAAAAACATAATTAAAAAATTAACCTATTGAAATTGAGTGAGTTATTTTTTATCAATTGGTTTTAAAAAATCTCAATTACTTTGTAAATTATCATTCAACACCATTTAAATAGGTTATTTGCAGTTTGTTTGAAATTTGTAAATATTATGCATTGTATGTATATTTGAATTTATGGTTAATATATATTAAATATTAAACTTTTCTTTTATAACTTGTGGATATTAAAAAAAATATACACATATCCGTATAATAGATACACAAGTATAAATACAAGTATAGAATAAATATTTATCCAACAAATATATATATATATATATATATATATATATATCTAACACATATATATATATATATATATATATATATATGAGAAGCTACTATTTGTATCTACTCTTTATGTGACATCTTTAAATATGAGTTTTAAATAGTCGTTGTCAAAGTTATCCTGATAATTTATAAATCGATAATGAATGTAAAGACACTTTTCACTATGATTTATACGTTCCTTTTCTCTTATTTATTTATATATATATATATATATATATATATATATATATATATATATATATATATATATTTTTTTTTTTCAAGATGATTTTTTTGGAAAGAAAATATCAAAAGGCATTTAAAAGATTTATTAAAAAAAACGTTTGATTTTTTCACTGCCACCTTAACACCTAGAAAGTATCTAAAGTTTCAAATACCAATGGTAATTTTTCTTCGGTTTTATTTTAAAATGTTTTAAAAGCTCCCGATATAACCTTATTTTAAAAAATCAAAATAAAATCTTACTTTTTTGTAATAAATAATGAGAATAT
>Ga0214545_1002818_pt1 | contig 33410 bp, 20 predicted proteins | sample CNSS4metaG_FD_160064 | JGI IMG/M metagenome (GOLD analysis project Ga0214545, IMG submission 160064) | Root nodule microbial communities from cowpea collected in UCLA plant growth center, Los Angeles, California, USA - CNSS4 | ecosystem: Host-associated > Plants > Roots > Nodule | place: USA...
TTTAATATTATATATATATATATATATGTATATATATATATATAATATTAAAAAATTATTAAAATGAAAAATGATTATTGAATTTATATTGAGGTTATAAAAATATATACACAAAAGATGCTTACCTATTATTATGTTATAACTTAAAATTATTTGTACTTTATAATTATAAACAGACTTTCACTACAAGAAAATGTCAAAAATGTCTCATTGATAATCAATTTTAGTGATAAAAAATTGTTAATCAAATATAATGATCAATTTAGATACCAATTTACAAAATAAAAAATTATTAATTACTAAAATAGTTATTATTACAAATAAAAATTTATAATTGATTGTTAAATTGGTCACTAATTAATCAAATACTAATTATATATATATATATATATATATATATATATATATATATATATATATATAAACTTAAGACCAGTCTTTGGACATGTGGCAAGATCTTGATGACGGCTCCTGAGGGTTGAAGCATATGGAAAGATCCACATGCAAAAGATTTTTTTTGACGTTGAAGTTAGTAAGACATGTAAGATCTTTTTAATAAGAGAGAATAAGTAGGACAATGTGTGTTTTCGAACACTAGTTGTATTTATAGGGTTTTGGGGCCCAAATATCTAAGTGATAATACTGGTAATGTGATATCAAATAATATTAGTGTGTCAATCCCTTATGTGAGTTGGGATCAAGGTGTTGTTTGTCTCCCCACCAAACCCCTCTCTAAAAGCCCATCAATGATATCATAGTCGATAGTTAATCTTGGTGATTTTAAGACCCGGTAAAATTAAATATAAATAAATATTTAATTTTAATATTTGGGAATGGAAGGAGAATTTATTGTTAATAATTAGGAAGGTGATGATGTGGAATAATACTAGTTTAAATGGTTAAGAGTACTTTTTTTGTGTAAAAGGACTTGGATTCAAGTCCTATGTATGCCAATCGTGTGGTTATTTTCATATTATTATTTTAAAAGATGATTTGCAATAAGAAACGTAATTTATAATTAAACTATAGGCTCAAAGCTTGGTTAGAAAAAAAAAAGGGAAAAATAAAGTTTATTTTTTTGTAAATTCCTAATTCACCTAGGGAGGCAAAAAGTTGAGGCAGACATAGGGAAATTTAGGGCTTGGGAGAGAGGAAGAAAAACATAAGTTGGGAGCAAAAGAAAGAGGAACTGCAGAAATTAGTCTTGTATATGAGATAAGAAGTGTTTATCCTTGTGGTAAAAGAATGTTGGGTGTTTGGTGTGAGGGATGCTAAACCATTTTCTTGATATTACATGATTGTGTGTAGAGAAATGATTGTAAATTTATTTATGGAATTAAGGAATTGTGAAATGCATATTTGGGTTATGCTTTGGTGTAAGGAGGTGTTAAGTTTTGTTCTCGTTATGTTTGTGATTATGTATGGAGAGTTGGTTGTATTTGAAAATATGGAATTATGAAGGGGTAATTTCATTCTTATGGATGAAGATGATAACAAGTTTCTTAATGGTTGAATTGATGGTGGTAGTGTTGTTTGTGATTAAGTTTATTGATAAAAAAAAATTTTTTTGTGTGTCTACGATTATTGTCAATTTTTTTTTTTGTGGTGAATATGAGATGAGATAGATGAAAAATTTACTTTGATGGTGAGGTTAAGATGTTTAATCTATTTACTTTAAATTTTGGTTTGGATGAATCAATGGGGAAATTAGGGATTTTGATCTTCTTACCATGTGAATTTATTTGAGGTTGGGGCAATGGTTGTAAATATAACTTGTTTTCCTTTCGAGAGTTAATTATTGTTGAACTAAGCATGATTTTATAATGGGTTTTGGTTGAGGCTGCGAAATTTTGTGAATTGCAGGATGTTGGTGGTAAGTTGATTAGAAATTTTGTTTAAAGTATTTGATGAACTGAATTTATCATTTACAAAAGTATAGGTGAAATGTTGTATGGAATAAAATTGTTTTGTTGTTGTTCTTGAGCATATGGGAAAATCCATGGTGTAATAGCAATTGGAGATGTTTCCTTATGATGATGAAATTATGATTTGTGTTAGAGTACTATGAATTGGTTAAATTTGAGGTCTTGGATAAAGTTAGTGGAGTGAGTATGGTTCCTAAGGGTACTATTAATTTGGTTTCAGGTGTAGTAAGATTTTATGAGTTTATTAAGAATCCATCAATTGTGTCAATGCTTAGGTGAATTTTATTTCTTGGTTTTCCTCTTTCATTTTCGAAGCTAAATTAACAGGTTGTGGTAAAATACCCTAGTCACTTGTGGAACTCACTGTTTTGACTATTGCGCATTCGAAGCCAAATCTACAAGTTGTGGGAAAATTCATTAGTCACTTGTGAAACTCGTTGTTTTGACTCTTGTGTATTTAAAGTTAAATCCGCAAGTTGTGGAATAATCCACAAGTTATTATTGGAGCTCGCTGGTTCGCATTTTTGTTTTCTAGAGCTAAATCTATAGGTTGTGGAAAACTCCACTGGTCACACATGGAATTTACTGTTTTGTTTTTGCGGTTTGTTTTAACATGATGTCATTGCTAGTTTAAAAATGTGTTGTTTATGTATTATTTAGTGCAGAATTGTCGGGTATAACACTTGTTATTGATAGGTTTTATGAATACATGTGAAGTATAGATGTATATAATTGATACATATGGTGTGTGATGGTGCATTCTGAGTCCTGCTATGATTATTGGGTGTTAATTATGAACGATAAATTTGATGATTAAATAGTATCTGTATTGTGTAGGAATAAATTGAAATTAGTTTTGCTAGATGAACCAATAAAGGTAACTTTTACTAGTGCGACGCTTGGCGGTATAGAATAGACCCGCCAGGCGGAAGCCACGCAATGTGACGATTTTGGCAAAATAGTGATGTGGCGCTTGGCGGTATGCGTGGATTCTTCGCTAGGCGGCGCTTTGGCAGCGCCAGACAAATACGACTGCAGCTGGGAATTTTATGTTTATGATGTTGGGCTTAAAGGACTAAGTCCATAGGTGATCTGGGATGTGCTTGGTTTGAGTCACGAGCGAGGAGTTCGTGATGGGTGGACCGCATGCGGAACGTGAACGGTTTAGTTCACCGGAGGTACTCTTATCTGAGATGAGTGAGCGAGGGAGTTCATTTCATGCTCAAACTTGAGAATGCTATGAGCGAGGGAGTTCATAGTAGGAAAGGCGGGTATGCGTGTTTGAGTCCGAGCGAGGAGTTTGGATGACGGGCGAAGGAGTCCGTGAAGCAGGACTACGAGCGGGATAGGCTCGTAGGTTGGATCACGAGCAAGGAGGTTCGTGGAAGCACTGAAAAGTCCCATGATCAAGAATACATGCATAAACTCATAATAGTTATGAGTGTAGGAAAATGGGTATTTTTTTTAAGATAAATAATTATGAGATTTTTGGGTGGGTTTATTTCATATTTATTTTTATTTATGTGCATAGCTCACCCTATTTGTTTATGTGTGGCGATGATCGGGTAACTTGTTATCCGGGAACAGATGATATTACAGGTGGGCCAAGAGATGCTTAGTGGCGGAGAGCGGGAATAGATTACATGGGGATTTATAAAGACTTATTTTATTAAATTTTCATGTAATTTAATTAATGGTTTTATAGCTTTTGGAAATTTGAATTGTAAAGACTGATTATGAATATTTTGACTTTATATCGTGAATCTTAAGTTTAAAAGTTTTAAATTTCCTGCGTTTTTGGGAAATGATTTGATAATAAAGGAGCAATTTATTTCGATAAATTGTTTATTTTATTTATTTAAAGTGATATCCTACTAGGATGTTGCAGTGATCAACTTATACGAGTATATGGTCCCTATATAATTTTTTTTGGCAAGGTTTTAGGTTAGGGTGTCCCTTAAGATAAACAATGGTATGGAAGGTGTACTCGTGGCTGGGAATGCTTCCACTCGAGGGATAATGTACCAATGTGGAAAGGACTCACCCTTTAGGGGACGATTGTTGACAATGCAAGTGTGAGTTTAAGTCTCATATTAGATAAAAATGAGAAAGTTGAGCATCATATAAGATAGAAAACCTCTAAACCTATTAACTTAAGGTTTTGGGTTGGAAGTAGTGTCAATCCCTTATGTGGTTTGGGCTCACGTCTCATATTGGTGTTGTATCTCCCTAGTGAACCCCATCTCAATAGACCTACCAACTTTTTATACATGCTTTTCATTTATTTCTTCCATGTTAATTCCAAAATTTGAATGTGATGCCTTAGCCTATCTTAGTTGGCCCAGACCATGCTTGATGAAATAAGTACCTTTAAAATGATGGAACTCGAGAACTCATCTCGCTACCATATGGTAAATCTATTGTTGGTTGTAAGTGGATTTTTGCTATCAAAGTTGGTTTTGATGGTACAATTGATCATCTTAATGGTTGTATACTTCATTTAATTACAAACCCTGAGAGCTAAGTTTTTAATTAAAAGGAGTAAAAAGTTATTAAAATTATATTAAATAAGTGCATAAGAAAAAGGTGTCGGTCAAAGTTTTTCCCAATAATGTTATTAATACAAAGTTACTTAAGTTTAATATAATTGTACAGTGAATTGTCAACTGGCATGAGTTAGCCTGTGGTTTAAGATTATATCTAATTAAATTAGATTTGGCCTTTTTTCTTTTCTTTATATTAGATTTAGCTAGAAAGAGAAGACGTGTATCTTTAGGCTTGATTAGCTAATTTTCTTTATGTCGTGGTGGTGGTAGTTGTGGGTTTAGTTTGGTGGTGGTAGTGGTTTTAGTGTGGTGATGGTGGTGGTTTTAGTTTGGTGGTGGTGGTGGTGATGACGACAGTGGTGAAAGGTCATGAAATGGAGGATGATGGTGATTAAGGAGTGGATGGTGAGGGTCATGATGAAGTGGAGATTAAGGGTAATAAAGTGGAGGGTGAGACTAAATTGAAAAAATTTAACTAAAATAGAGACTTATTTGAACAAAATATAAATAGTCATAATTAAAACAATTTGCGTAATGTGAACAATATCAGCCTATACATTTTGCGGTTATCAATTTAAATGGTGTCAACCAAAAGGATGAAATTGAATATAATTTAGCAAAACAGGGACCAAATTGAACGTGAAAAAAAAAGAGGAACCAAACTGAACAAAAATTGGACCAAACCATATATATATATATATATATATATATATATATATATATCTATATATATATATATATATAATATCGAAAAATGATTATTGAAGTTATAAAAAATATGCACATAGAAAATGCTTAACCATTGGAATATTATAATTTGTAGTTATTTATATTTGAGGGTTAAATATATTTTTGGTCCCTTAACTTTCGGTACAAATTGGAAGGCTAAAATAGACATTTGGTCTCTTTTTTCGTTCAGTTTTGCCATCTTAATCCTAATATTGTTTTCATGTTCAAATTGGTCTTAATTTGTGTTACTTTTGTTCAATTTGGTTCTTTTTTTGCTAATATTGTTTAAATAATTAATGGTAATAAAAATGACTGTCACGTGTCACTTTGTGATTTTTTTTAATTTAAAAAAAAAATGTTCATGTGTCAATCCAACAATGTACGACATGTAAGAGTGAATGTTTTATATTCAACTAGTTTTAAACTTGTGCCTACGCACGGGTTGGTGTTTGTTTGTGTGTTTATTAAAAGAGAATTAGAGGTTGAGAAAAAATAATAAATATTTTTAAGTTTATAACTAAGTTTTGAATAGAATCAATGTGAAAAATGATTTATAGGTTTAGAAAAACAATATGTATGTAAAAAATATAAATAGTAGACTTTGTAGGTTAAAAAATGTGCAAAATTATAGATGACATGCAAAATATGTAGAGTAGACTCGCTAAAAATACAAATCAATGTATGAATATACTCGTCTACTATGTATTATTGACTTGTTTAATCTATGCATTGACAAACTCATGTCTAATCAGTTTATAGTCATACTCGTATAATGTGTATTGCAAGATTCATCTAATCATTGAGTTGACAAACTCGTCTAATGTGTAATAATAGTCTCATATAATTTGTGTATGGAGAGTCTTGTCTAATCAGTGTATGAACATACTCATGAATGTTTGTTGCTATATTTGTTTAATTAGTGTATGAACATAGTTGTCTAATCAATGTATGTGGAGACTCGTTTGATGTGTATTGCAATACTTATTTAATTAGTAAATAGACAGACTCATCTAATGTGTTAATAGACTCGTATAATTTGTGTGTGGATAACCTTGTGCAATGTATATTGTCTGACTCGTCTCATCAATGTATGGACAAACTTAACTAACGAGTATTTTGTACTATGCTTATCTAGTGATTATATGGACAAACTCATATATTGTATACATTAATAGTATATAATTAGGCAATTAGTTTGTTATTTCTTACTTTTTGTTTTAGTATAAACTCTGATAATTTAAAGTTAAAAATAGTAAAAAATGAATTCAATGAATATAAAATAAAATTTATATTATTAAGAAGTGTAATCTTTTTATTATAAATATATATTTTAAATATTTGAAATGAACTACTAAGTATAACCTTTTAATTTATTTTGTTAAAAATATAATTAATTAAAATCTCATACAAATTCTATATAAATATAATTCATGCTAATTCATAATTTATTAAATAATATCAGTTTAATATTTACTTATCAAAATATGAAACAAATTCATGCTAATTCATAACTTATTAAATAATATCAGTTTAATTTTTACCTTAACAAAATATGAAGAAAATTCAACAATAAATATTTTTATATAATAATTTGAATATAAAGAAGATAAATATAATCTTTTATTAACAATTTTTTGAAAGATAAAATTATTATATGACAATTTTTTTTATGACAATGTAAATAATTTGTATTGTTAATAAATATATATTATTTATTTAAAATAATATTCTTTTAAGAAATAAAAGTAAAATATAATTTTCCAAATTTAATTTTATTGAATGACTAAATACTGAGAAATACTTTAAATATAATGTATTTCTTAATAACTTATTAAATGACCAAATAATTAAAAATCATGAATAATATTGAAAATGAAAAGAAAATATATTGAAAATAAAAGTTAGTCTTTAATAATAAATATATTGAAAATACGTTAAAAAAATTAATGACAACTAAAATGATTTAAAAACAAATATTAAAATAAGTAATTATTTATTTATTTTAATATCAACAAACTTTTAAAATAATATTTAAGAATGCATATCATGAATTAAATTGATTAAAAAAAAAATTCAAACTTTAGACATAATTGTAGTTTTAGAGATTAATAATAATATTTAAGAATTAAAATAATAATTTAATAAATATAATTCTTTAGAGAGACAATTCTTTATATGATGGTACGTAAATTTGTACTATTAATAAATCTGTATTATTAATATTATTTTAAGAAGAAACTAAAAGATTTTTCTAAATATTATTTTAATAAATGACCAAGTAATAAGAAAACATAAAATGACAAAATTAAATATGAAAATATATAAAAAACTATCTTTTAAGTAAAATGGATAATAACGTAAATTTTTTAATAGGTAATATATATATATATATATATATATATATATATATATATATATATATATATATATATATATATATAACTTTTTAAAATACTATTACTTTATATTTTAAAAAATAAAAAATATTTTTCTAAGTTTAATTTTATTAATGACCAAGTAATTGTAAATCATATTAAAACTGAAAAAAAAAAATAGTATCAAAAAATTATAACTTAAATATAAGTTATTCCTTAATGATTTATTAAATGGCCAATTAATTATATGTTATAAAAGGAGAACATTAAGAATAAAGAAATAGTATAGATAAATTAGTTTAAAAATCAAATAAATGGATAGAAAATAGAATACATTTTATGTACATGTGACAACAAAATAAATATAAATTAAAAGAATAAAAAATAAAATAAAAGGATAAAAATGTAAAATAATTTATATGCATATGTGACAGAAAAATAAATATAAATAAAATGAAATTAAAAATGTAAAATAAATAAAAATTTCTTTTTTTACATTTATCACAAAAATAAAATGGGTGATAAAGTAAATTTTCTAATATATTGTTTTTGTAACATCTCATTTAATAGTTTTCACGCTACTAAATAAAATATTATATCATGATCAAACAAGTAGATAGTAGGAATAAACTGTTATAGAGTGCTGATACAGTCATCTAAAATAACCATATAAGTCCCTATCAACATGTATAGTCTATACAAGGAAGAGTTAATTTATACATCACAAAACTCCATAGAACATAACCCAAAAGCTACTACTGGATTTCCAAGCCAAAGATCAACTCCTGTCCAATTATAAGGTGATCATTGCAAAAGAGAGAACATACAAATAGAACAACATAGGCAAGAAGGGTAAGCTAACTTAATTAAGAAGAATCATGCAGTTCCAATTATGAGTATTAATTAATTATGTTCACAATTATCAGAGTTACTTAAACCATCACATCATAGCACAAATATAAGACTCTAGACTCAATATCTGGATTGTGTAAGCGACATTGGATCTCTTAGTGGCGTGCACCTGTGACGGTCCCCAAACTCTGCAGAGTTTAGGCGCAAGGGGTTATCACCCGACCACTCCCAGGGTAAGTCCCCTTCGCGTCTAAGACTTGATCAAGTCCAAAGACTAGGACCTCCTACTACTCCTCACGACATAATCCATTCTGCTCTATTTGAGCGTGAATGATTATTGGAGTTTCAGGATACCAACAAATACGAAGTCCTCACGTCCTTACACACACTAACATACTCTTTTGAATTTCCTTTGAAATTCTAATTCAACCACATCTCCTCTTATTTCATATTCATCCAATTTCACCACTTACAATATTAGCAACAACATTCCAAACATATAAGGGGCTAGTTGCACAAGTTCACATTCAAACATATAATCTCGTCCATTAAAACAGAACATCAAATACCCCTACAGTGGTTCTCGCTTAAGCTAGAAGATCTAGCCCAGGCGAGAGGCCATCTCGCTTAGGCGGGTTATTCTCGCCTGAGCGAGACACTAATAGTGGGCAAAAATAAAAATATGGGCGAACTCTCGCTCAGGCTAAGCTGGTTCGCTTAGATGAGAGTGTCTCTCGCTCAAGCGACCGCAACTCGCCTAGGCGATACTTCGTGCAAGAATAGGGGTGGGTTTTCTGGTGTTTTCGCTCAGGTGAGAGCCACTCACCTAGGCGAAAATACCAGATTACGCACCTATTCCCACATGCAGAAGCCCAGATTCTTCACACAATTTCAAACACACCCAATTGTGCAGTTCAAACATCAATTTAACACTCAAACACGCAATCCAGAGCCAACAGAACATATGTCCATACGAATTTTAAGAAAATGGTTAGCTTCCCTTACCTTTTGAAATTACCACTTGTAAGTTCAGCTCTCAACAGGGAGATAACTCAATTTCACAACCTAAGGAATTGGATTTATAAATACTAAGAGTGAGAATGGAACCCTAACTCGACTCAGAAAGATTGAAGCATCCAAAATTCAAAAATTTGAAGACAAAGAAGAAATTGGAGTTAACTTACGCGTGGGGAGGAGATGTACAACTTGAGGAAGAGATTATGCACTAGCCTCAGGCTTGATTGCTGTTACATGAAGGGAGGAAGTGATCAAAATTTGGATTGGAGCTCAAGCCCTTTTTGTTAGAGAGAATTGGAGGAAACAGGGAGAGAAGAAAATGATACAGAGTGATGGTGAGAGTATGTTGTTCTGTGTGTGGTAGAAGAGAGAAAAAAGGGAGTAGTAAAAGGGGTCTCACAGTTTTCTTATATTATAATGTTTAATTATGAATTAATATTTTAAATATAAGTTATTATTTAATAATAAATATATTAAAAATACATTAGAATTTTTTTATTGATAATTAAAATGGGTTTAAGGACACTTGTCAACAAAACCCTTAAAACCTAACCTTTTAGGACACTTGTCAACAAAATAAAATAGATAATGTAGTAATTTTGGTAGTATCTTCTTTTCTTAATATATAATATAATAAATATAATAGATAATGAATAATAGATTTGGTTTCTATATGTATTATTTTTGTTCAATTTAGTCTCAATTTTTTTAAAATAGAATAATTTTGTCCCTCTTCAAATTGAGACTAAAAATTGAGACTAAATTTAATTTTTATATAAATGTTATAATGATATTTTTAATAAAATTCACATTTTTATTAAATATTTTGGTTTAGAGTCATAATTAGTTTAAAATTAGAACGAAAATTGTAAATATGAGGACTAATTTTAAAATTTTAGATCTATGGTGTTAGTTGTCATCTTTAAAATTTTCGTTCTAATTTTAATATAATAGTAACCTTCAACCAAAAATTTTTAATAAAAATATCATTATACGTTTTATATAAAAATTAAATTTGGTATCAATTTGGGAAGAGACAAAATTGCCCAATTTTAAATAAAATTGGAACTAAATTGAACAAAAATAAGGAATATAGGAATCAAAGTAAATATAAAACATTGAGTCTAAATCATGACAGGCGATTGGATTAACATGTGCACATTTTTTTAAAAAATTTAAAAAAATTAAAAAATATAAAAAATATTAAAAAACCACAAAGGGAAACATGGAGTCACTGTTCTTTAACGTTAATTGTTTAAACGACGTTAGCAAAAAAATACCAAATTGAACAAAATTGACGTAAATTAAGACCTTTTTGAACAAAAAAACAATATTATGACTAAAATAGAAAAATTGAACGAAAATAGGAACCAAATGCGTATTTTGACCAAACTGGAATTAGTCCATCTTCAAAACTTTGACCTAATTTAGTCTCCTAACTCTATAAATGTGTAGATTTAGTCCATTTAATCATTTTTTGTTAAGTTTAATTGACGTTTCAAATGCGTTTTATGATAACATTTGAGTTGTTTGCACCATTTAATACATTTTCTCTTCAATGTTAGCTAAAAAATATCTTGAAACATACTTGAAATGTTAAATAAACTTAACAATATTTGGTTAAAAGGATTAACCCACACATATTGGGATACTAAATTGGACTAAAGTTTTGAAGATGAATTAATTTCTAATTTGCAGTAAAAGTTAAGGGATTACAAAAATATTTAACCTTATATTTACACTGTATGCGTATGCGGTTTTTACACTTGTTCTACTCTTTTTACTTTGCTATAATACAATTTTATTAATTGGTAAAAACTATTTGATATCTTTTGGACCTAAAAATTAGGTGAGTCAACGCGGGTCTGGTCCATAGGGTCGACCTACTTGCCCGCCAAGAAAAGGGTGGGTCGGGTTGGAGTTTTCTACCCGTCAACCCATTTTGACCCAGTCTGCTTAGCTGGCCAAATTGACGAGTCAAAGGCAGACCAGCCTGCTCTGACCCGCTGGTTCTTTTTTTTAAAATTTTTCCTTTTTAATTTCTTTTTTAAATTTAAAATAATTAAAAAAATTAAATTTTCTATATTATAATTTTGTATAAATTTAAATATGCAATACTATTATAATTTAAATTATTGATAGTTACAAATTAAGTTTCGATTATTAGTTATAATAGAGTAATTTAACATATAAGTATAATGATTATTTTAATTTATCCAATTGAAGATATCAATTGATCAATTAAAAGGACCTAAAAAGACCTACACGTGACATATAATTAACGTTATTAGTATATTACTAACAAAAATGACCTAATTGCAACAAATTTTTTAAAATAGAAACTTAATTAAAGAAAGAAAAAAAAAATGAGACTTACTTAATATTTTCTTACTGAAATGGATACCCATTTAACCGGAATTTAAAAAGCATAAACATGAAACTTGAAAAAAAGAAGTACTTCTTTGCGTCATTGTTTATACGGGAGATAAAAGTAACACTAATATCTGATAGCGTGAAAAGGTAAAATAGGATCAAATATCAACACATCACTAAACAACTCCAAATTAAACCCAAACCAAAAGGCTAATTTTACTTCCTATGTCACAACTATTACATCTTGACAATCATATAAAAATATAAAAAAATTACTAAAGTAAAGGCACAAACACCAAAATTAAACATAATTCAAAAAAGTGCAAATGAAGATTAAAGGGTACCCCGTGTGGATCCGAGAAACCATCATGGTTCTCAAAAAAATATGATAACATGGAAGCCTTCAATCAATAAATAATAAAATGACAATCTATTCTCAATGTAGATGAATCTAACATATTGTATGAAGGGTCTGAAAGTTAAATTAAAAAGAAAAAAAAAAAACAATTTGGGTGCTATCACACGAACTGCTATGCAAGTCGGAAGACAACGAACAAATAATCAGAGGAAACCACCTGTAGGATTATATTATTTAGGTTTCCGGATAAAAAAAATATGTATTGCAATCAATGTACTAACTTATTTATAATTATACTTCAAAATATTCAGATACTATAATACTAATATTTACCTCTCAAATTTTAATCCATCTTATTATAAGAAAAAAGATAGAGTAAATAAACTTTTTTTTATTTAAAGCAACCAAATCATAACTAAATTTTAATAATAAAATAAATATAAAAAAATATTATTATATTATATTCAATAAAGGCATCGAAGGATGATTTTATTAAAAAAAATATGGTGAAATCACAACAATTTATGTGTTATCACGAACAACTATGCAAGTAGGAAGATAATGAACAAATAATTAGAAGATCAGCTATGATGCATGAATACAATACTGTATTGAATATGACACGTTATCATCAAGACCTGCACCTGCCAGTAACCGAAGAAGCCACCTGAAGCTGCCAATGGAGAAGGTTAAATGAATCTGGAGCAAACTGGAGCTGAGACTTGCAAACTACTGAACTAGAGGCTGATACCTGCTGCTTTGCACTGAACATTTAGCTTAGTTATATGTCTTAATTCTCAGAATGTAAAATATTCATGTTATTGGAAAAATCATCAAGTTTCCCCTATTATTTACATGGTGTGCACCAGCACTCTGCATAACAGAAAGGGGACAACAAACAGAATGTAAAAACAGAAAAGAAAGAGAAAACTGTTACAACCAAATCCTGTAAAAAAATATCCACTAATAATATGCACCTGAGATAGCCGGTAAAAACAGCAGCTGACGCTTTGAAGATGGAATAGTCACTTAACCTGTTTTACCTGCTACTTAAGTCATTTTGTAAATATAGTTAGGATTAGTTTTAGGTCAGTCGAAGTAATCATTGTATAGATGACCTGTTGTAACCAATTCTTATCATTTAATTTCCGGTTTCAGTCTTACTTCTGCCTATACAAGGCTTAGTTCTGTCACGGTTTAGAGATAGCTTCCTTCACACGGTTCTACATTGCAACAACAGTTTCCATTTTCTTTAGTTTTCTTTGCACGTTTCCAGTTCCATACGGGTTAGTTTCCAGATTTCTGAAGATGTAATGCTGCTCCAGACTTGAATTCAATACAAGTTAGATCGTTTCTTTTCAATTGTTTCTTTCTTTCATTGATTCTGCACCGTTCTATTCATTTCTAATCATCATTTACTACCTTCTGTCCATTGTCGTTTCATTACAATGTCTTTCATTCCGTTTGCCGATTCCGAGTTAGAAAATTTACTCTGTTTTTGTATTTTAATTCTGTTTTCTATTCAGAAGTGATTCTTCAATCTATTTTTGTGATGCGTTTTGTGTTTCTATGTTCTGGTCCAAATTCATAATGTCAGATTTCTATCAATAGTACTCATATTTCAGTTTTCATTCCAGAATTGCTTTTGCATATCAGATTTTGTTTTCTGCACTAGTTTTTAGGATTTCTGCATTGCATTGTTTTCGTTTCATCATTTGAAAAATGTTCATGGCTTTAATTCCAGTTTCCATTTCATATTTCAGTTTTTCCCAATTTAGCAAGTTAGGTTTTATAGTTAGTTTTACCAATTTTAGAAATTCAATTCTGCATCAGTTCTTGATTCTGGTTTTACATTTCAGATTTCAATTAGTTGTGTTTACTGTTGTTTCAATCTAGTTTCATCTATGGAATTCAGTTTTGCATTTCAATTTTGCTATATCTAGTTCAATTTCCATTTCTGCATGTTTCACTAAATTATACACTGTTTTAGAATTTTGCATTGCTTTTTGGTTTGAATCTTCTGTTTTAGTTTTTTTTTTTTTTTTTTTGTTTTTAATTTTTTTTTTTTTTTTTTTTTTTTTTTTTGTAGTTCTAAAGTCATTCTTACATTTTTGTAGTGATTAAAACGTGTTCCAGCCATTGCCATACCTTATTTCACAATTTTTTGTCATTGAGGCATTACATCAAAGAGCTTTGTTCAATTCTGTTTTTCACTCAGGCATTTCACCAAACATTTCTGTTTCTCATAGTTACTCACTGTTTTTTCGTTCTTTAGATTGTTGAATCACGTTTCAATTTGCTTTTCATTGCTTTATATGTTTTCACTCGTCAATTCTTGCGATTTTAATTCATTATCACATTGGTTTAGCAATTTTACTCGTGTTTCATACCTTGCATTCTGCCACTGCATTAATGTGTTTTTCCTGCATCAGTTTTAGCCTCATTCTTTGCGCTTGTTTCATGTTTTAGGTTAGTACTTGTTGTCTCAATTGTTGTTTGCATTTTCTTAGCATTATTTCCCCCCAATCTTTGCAATTTAAATCTGGACAGACTCATACAAAACTAATTGAAATCATATATTTGGGGGGGAAGCTTTGGATTTTTGTTTGAAATGCGACTAAAGGCTTCAACAAACTGTCAATAGGCTCCATAGGTTCAACATGCAGTTTTTTTTCTCTTTAATCTTTACCTGTGAATGCTTTTTTGTGAATTAAGCAGGAAGGTTCGACGAAAAGATGTTAGGAGCTCCAGCGGAATCTTCTGTTCATACATTGGACCTTCTTCCTCCCTACTTTGAGGAGGTAATAACACGTATTCATATTTTGTAATGTTTAGTGTTTATCAGTAATATAATTTCTTGATATTTTAACATTTGGTAGATGGAATGGGCTAAGTCACACCTGGATTCATTTAATTCCTTTGTGAAAACTAATATACAAAGAATAGTTCGCGATAATGATATGATCGTAGCTACTAAGCATCCTCATATATATCTGAGGTACAGAGCATATTTTATTCTTTAGTTTGATATCTTATTATTTTCCTCTTCTCAGACCTACTTTTGATCACGTCTGCAGGTTTTTAAATGTGAAGGTTGGAGAACCATCGATAGGGGAAGAACGTCTTACTCCAAATATATGCCGTTTAAGTGATCGAACGTGAGATTGATTAAGTTTTTAAGTGTATATATAACAATTTTATTTGTTGAGTTGAATTATGATTTTCGTTGTCTGATAAAAAAGGTATGCGGCTCCCATATATGTTGATGTTAAGTATACGCGTGGAAGTGCTGGTGACACAAGTCAACATGAAAGGGTAAATAATACTGTAAAAATGTGCTGAATGAATCTTATTATTAATTTTGACTTGGTTTTTTATTTTTATAGCTTAACATTGAAATTGGGAAGATGCCTATCATGCTGCGGAGTTGTAACTGTCTATTGCATGGGAGGAACGAAGCTGAACTTACTCGATTTGGTTTGTATTTTATATAATATATATATATATATATATATATATATATATATATTCTTTTTCTCAATTTCCCTTTGTGTGTTTTTTTTCTTTTAAAAAAAAACTCTTGTCTGTTTTACTTTCTTTTTTTCTTTCCTTAGGTGAGTGCCCCCTTGATCCTGGAGGATATTTTGTAATCAAAGGAATCGAGAAGGTGATATTCCCTTTTTCCAAGTTAGATACAATGACTAAATTAAATTAATTTTCATTTTTAAATATAATATAATATTTTATATTTTACCAATCAATTCCAGGTAATTTTGATACAAGAGCATTTGCCAAAAAATAGAGTAATCACGTACATTGACGGAAAAGGAAAGTAAGTAAGCAATGATTCTCGGTATGATAATGCCTCATTTGGGCTAATGATTTCTTCTTAACATTTATTTATTTATTTTGGCTTTCAGCATAACAGCATCTGTTTCCAGCATCACGCAGAAAATAAGCTCAAAAACCATTATTGTGATGGAAGATGAGAAATTCTGGGTACAATTGAAACAATTCACTACACAGGTTTACTTTTCCTACATTGTAAACATGACTTATTTGCTTTTGTTTAGCGTTTTTTCCATTAAAATTATCTTCTCTGCATTAAAATTATTTTGTAGGTCCCTCTCATGGTAGTTATGAAGGCTATGGGGATGGAGAGTGATCAAGAAGTTATACAAATGGTTGGAAGGGATCCTCAATATAGTTTTCTATTATTGCCTTCTATTGAGGTAATTACTATTCATACTTGTTAAATGTTATGATATTTACTTATAATTTATAACCATTATAAATTATAAGAGTTTGGAGAATGAAGAGACTTGTGCAATACATCATATCCTTCTCAGTTCATTCTTAGCTTTAGCTTTAGCATTGGTGAATTATATTATTATTTATGCTATCAATTAAGTGTGAATTATGCTTTGTCCCATGAGCAGGAATGTAAAAAATGTAGGGTATATACACAAAAGCAAGCATTGAAGTACCTTGATAAACTGGTGAGATAGTATTTGATATTTATTCTACAAATACAATATATTTCTTTTACATTATATTTTATTGGAAAAAAACAATCCAGTTTTCTTACGGTCTTTTTACATCATGTTTCCCTCATGATTTTTTGGATTTGGTCTTTTTAAGTAGATATACAGATTCCTCTAATTTTCCCTGTCTTACGTTGTTTTGCATTAGATACCACAGACATAATAATTATTCTTATGTATTTATTAATGACGTGCACTGACCAGGTAAAACCTTACATGTATCCAAACAATCCAGGAGAAAAGGTTTCATCTCTTTCCGTCTTTCTTTACTGAGAGTGATTTTTTATACATTAGAATGTTTTTATAAAATAATATATTAATCTCCCATTTTCTCTTCGATTTTTTTGTTGGCATTTGAATATTTTTACAGGGAGGAAGAGCATTTTCTTTGCTAAGAGATGTATTTCTTGCAAATGTACCTGTAAGGATTTTCTTGAATCTTAAGCATGTCTAGAGTGTTTCTTTGGGACAATTTGATTTCATTCTATTCATTTTCCAACTTCATGTAATTTGACTTAGTTTTGTTTCGTTTGTCATTGCTTATTATTTTGTTGTCAATAATAGGTGGATGGAGATAGTTTTCGGCTAAAATGTATACATGCTGCTGTTATGATGAGATGCCTGATGGATATAATTTTAAAAAAAGAAGAACTGAGTGACAAGGTAGTATCTATTTCTCTCTTGCTTTCTTATTTATTTTTCTTTTATAAATAACGAATTTAATTTTAATATAGAAGAAAAAGATACAAAATGCAATCTCGTAAGAAATTTTCATGAACTAACAAAAAAGTAAGATAAAGTAACAACTGACGTCTCTAAAAGACTTGACATTAGCTTTTGATATTAACAATTGAACATGTATTATTAAGTGTTTCTTTTAACTTATAGAATTATATGGGAAACAAGCGGTTCACTTTATCTGGCCAGTTAATGTCTCTACTTTTTGAGGTACGAGTTTGATTTGACATCTGCTTGCAGTTATACTATAGTTGGTTTATTTTTAATTTTTATTCAATTATTTGATATTGTTCTTTTTGGTTTAGGATCTCTTTGATTCCATGAGTAGTGAAATTAAGAATTTGACCGACAAGATACTAGGAAAGCCTGACAGGAGGCCAATCGATTTTGACATCTCAACTGTAAGTACTCTGAGAATTCCTGAATCAAATATAATCTTATTAAAGCCGTCCCGAATCTCTTTAAAGAGTTTATTTTATACCGTTTTTCTTTTCTTTCTATTTGATTCTTTTTTTATTTTTGGCTTTTTGTTTGATGTTTAAAAAGGATTTGGGTATTAAGTGCTACCTAAGTCCTTCACGGAGAAGTTCTTGGTTCTCCCCTGAAAGTTAGATTGTGAGGGTGGGTTTATAATAAGCATGCTTACCATTGTCTTATATGCTTACCATACATTATTTATTTATTTTTTATCTTGGAGTGATGATTTGTGGGAAAATGTCAAAGTTTAAAAATGTAGCTGAAACTTTATTTATTCATGTGTTAGCAATGCAAAAGCTATAAATGTGGCTGATTTTTACATTTTATCGTTGTTTGTTAAGAATGGTTGTTCATTTTGTCTTGTTCTTTAAATCTAATCTTAGCATGCCTGATTTTCTATTTAAATTTTTTCTTTGGGAATGTTCATCAGCTTCTTGATAGGACTCGGAATATCATCACTCTAGGTCTGGAAAGGGCTCTCTCCACTGGTAATTTTGAACTTAAGAGGTTCAGCATGGCAAGGAAAGGAGTGACACAGGTTGTATGCGGGGCTTGGATTTATTCAACACATCGCATATGCGCTCTCTAATGAAAATTTTCTTTAAGCAGGTGTTATCAAGGTTATCATTTATTAGTGCTCTGGCCCAGATGACAAGAGTCTCACCGCAGTTTGAGAAGTCCAAGGAAGGAAAAGAACCTAGACTTGCGCATCCTAGCCAGGTGAGATGTAGTCCAATTTGTAGCTATTTAGATGGATCGTTCTCATGTTTTGAGTTTTGGAAAGAAAATGCTGGGATTCTTTTATCCTTGTATCTGACCTTGCTTGGTGGAAAAGAAAGAATTGTTGTTGTATTCTTATTTTGCTTAGACTTTCAATTCTTTTTACTTCAACTTATAAAATCTTATATACTTATGAACTTATACCTTCTCTTCTCATCTCTTTCATTTGATAGTTTGGGCTGCTTTGTCCTATTGATACACCTGTAAGCCAGTCTTGTGGACTGGTGAAGCACCTGGCTTTGATGACTCGTGTTACTACTGATGAAGAGAAGGGTCCCTTAATTTCTATGGTATGTTTGTGATATTATAGCTAGATGGATTTTTCTTTTATTATTTATGGTTGCAACTGCTTACGTAAAATATTTATAGATGTTATATCCAGGCAGTGGGATTTGTGGCATCTTAAAATTTTTTATCGTGCTTTATTATTTGTGACAGTGCTATTCATTGGGTGTTGAAGACTTGGAACTTCTCTCTGCAGAGGAGCTTCACACACCTGATTCCTCTCTTGTCATTTTTGATGGATTAATCCTTGGAAAACATAGGAAGCCGCGGGTATTTGTCTCCTTCATCAAGAACTTTATTTCTAAAGAAATATACATTCATGATCGCGTTCTTATGTATCATTAACCTTGACATTGTTCTTTATTCAAGCATTTTGCTACTGCAATTAGAAAGTTACGGAGAAATGGCAAAATTGGCAAATTTGTGAGTGTCCATTTTAATTGGAAACAGGTAATAATTCTGTTCCTTTTTTCTCAACACTCACCTCCTTTACATTATACTATTTTCCTGTTTTATAATTCTGTTTTATACTATTTGGTTCTAGTTTATTCTTTTACCTTTTTAGGGGTATAGTTGGCTCGGAATCATAATATTTATTCTTTCTATTTAGTTATTTTACTGCAAAAAACAATTTAGTGTTGAAAATCTATGAATGAATGATGGTCTCAACGGGAAAAAATGCAATGTTTACAGCATCGTGTCTACTTAGCTGCCGATGGTGGTAGACTTTGCCGTCCTTTGGTCATTGCTGACGACGAGGGAAAATCAAGAATCAAACAACATCATATAGAAGATTTCATTGTAAGTTTATCATATGCTTTTCATCTTAGAAACAAAAGTATCTTGTAAAAAATTCAATTTTTTACCTTTTTCAGGACGGAGTATGCACATTTGATGATTTCTTACGAAATGGGTTGCTTGAATATGTTGATGCTGATGAAGAAAATGACGTTATGGTGTGTTCAACTTGCTCTAATTACATTTTGTTTTTGTTGAGATGCTGATTAGTTTTTAATATATATTACAATTAAGATATTATAAGAATAAGAAGAATTATTTCTACTTATTGTAATTATTTAAGGTGATTGAGTTCTATATATTGAACTCTCCTGAAGTAGTACACAAAGTAATGGACTATTTTTTCTCTCTTTTGTTTATTCGTTTATTCTTGTTGGATTGGTACAATACACGAGCTTTTTTTTTTTTTTTTTTTTTTTTTTTATTACAAAAACAAAGTTTTTTTTTTTTTTTTTTTTTTCATTCAAAACCTAGCGACCTTAATTGCAGTTTCCATCTTTTGGGTTTCCTCCTGAATGCTCCAAATTGTCTCTTACTTACACGTTTTCATTATTAGAATAGCAAAAATACAGTCCACATTTATCACGGATAAAATCCGTTGCGAATGATAAATAGATATTTCCTGTTACTTGGGCCTTTGTCCAAGATAATCTAGCAATTGCTTCCACGCCACATTTGGGAGCTTCTCCATGCACCCCCAAATCTTTTTCTGTACCCCCAATAATTACTCTTTTGATCCTTTGTTTTTTTCACCTTAAATCAATTTTACCGCCTCCTTCTCCACCTACTTCCCCGTCCTCTTCATGGGCCTCCCCCAACCCTCTCCCAGCTCAACCTCCTTCGCCACACTACCTTCGACCCCTCCCTCAGCGACATCAACGATAACCACATTTTTAATTTTAATTTTTTTTAGAAACGGATTTCAGAATCTGTTTTATATTTTTTTGAAACGGATTTCGATATCCATTTCACAAATTTGATTTTTTTTTTGAAACGGATTCCGAAATCTGTTTCACAAATTTTAATTTTTTTTTCTAGAAACAGATTTCAGAATCCGTTTCATACTTTGCTGAAATGAAATTTGAAATCCGTTTCATACTTTTCTGAAACGGATTTCGAAATCTGTTTCACAAATTTTAATCTTTTGTGAAACGGATTTCAGAATCCGTTTCATACATTTCTGAAACAGATTCTGAAATCTGTTTCACAAATTTTAATTTTTTTTTTGTGAAAAGGATTTTGGAACCCGTTTCATACATTTCTGAAACGGATTCCAAAATCCGTTTCATAAATTTTAATTTTTTTTTGTAAAACGAATTTCAGAATCCTTTTCATACTTTTCTGAAACGGATTTTGAAATCCATTTCATAAATTTTAATTTTTTTTTTAAAACGGATTTCAAATCTTTTCATACTTTTCGGAAACGGATTTTGAAATCCTTTCATAAATTTTAACTTTTTTTTGTAAAACATATTTCGTTTCATAAAAGAAACATAAAAATTGATGAAAGATTTCGAAACCTGTTTTATACTTTTTATTAGAATCAAAAGAGTAATTATTGGGAATAAATGAGAAGATTCGGGGTTGGAGGCCTCCAGGGGCTGTCTTCCTGCAACCCATAATTGTTAGAATATAACTTTGCTCTCCTGGGTTCAGCAGGGTAGGGGGAGGTGGCGGGAGGAGGTAGAGGAAGGGCGGGGAGGGGGAGGGCGGAGGGGTTTCGGAATCAGTGGGGGAAGATGGGGAGGTGGAATTTTGTCTTTGATTCACTTCCGAATTTCGGAACCTTCTCTTTCAACCTAAAAATTTGTCTTTGATTAGTGGCCGTGGAGGTGCTGCGCGGGGCTGGGTTTGAGTGAATGGAGGTGATGAAATATATGTGTAGAAGAGAAGGGATTTTTATGTGCGGAATTGGGCAGTCTGTAGCTTTCCCTTCGAAATCCAAACCTAGAAAAATTTGTCTTTGATTGGTGCTTGTGGAGATGCTGTGCGGGGTTGGGGTTTCGGTGAATGGAGGTGATGAAGTATTTGTGTGCTATTGGTGAGCGTGGATGGTTCAGGAAGTGAGGAGAAGGGATTTGTGTGTGGAATTGTGCATTGTGTGTGGAATTGTGCATTGTGTGTGGAGTGATGAATGGGTACTGGAATTTGTGTAGGTGGGGGGAGACCTGCGTGTATTGCGGGTGAAGAAGCCAACGAAGAAGAACATTCAGGATTGCGATTCTGGAATGCATTTACCTGCATAAGCGCATAACCGCATAAATGCTTTGTCTTGGCAAAGCATGCATCACCGATGCGATCCCCATGAATATTTGCCTCACATCCTCATATTCCTGAACAACAGCATGTACAAGACACTAATGGAAGTGGCACTCTTATGATCAAATATAGTGCATCCCACAAGATGCAACAAGTATGCTTGCAAACTCCCATCCTGATAAAACTCAGCCAGTTAAGCCTAACACGTGCCCCACGACAATGCCTCATTCTTGAGGTGGCATTTTCTTGAACAACTCTCAGCAACTCCACCAAAACCGTCGCCGCTACGACGAACTCCACACATATGGATAAATTGCCCCACAATGGGGATATGTTGCAATGCGATACATCATCCAATGCTATGGTCATCTCATCGACCAGAAGATGGAAGGGAAGGTGTTGGTGTCTTTATGCCGCCTCTCCACAAAGGTCAACATCAACTCCTTCTCGGTGGTATCATAACTTATGATGCCCAAGGACAACAAACCATCATTGAGTATATGCCTCAATACTAGGGTGAAAAACACCAAATTCATTTAACTTTCGGTCATGAGACCAATTTCAATTCTCCATGATCGTAACAGATACATCGATATATATGTATCCTAACATATATTGTAATTTATATATCCTAATGTATATATAAATTGTTAGGATGCAATTTATATATCCTTACACACACATATTGCATATATATATATATATATATATATATGCAATATGATCATCAAAATAACATCAAACTCAAATTTTGTATACTAACCTTGCCACCTCATAGTCTGCATGCCACGTGATCCACATAAGAACACAGAAAAGAGTGTACGATGAACCTCCGAGAAATCCTTGTGGCTGCTGATCTCCCCCTACAGCTATAACCACAGGGTTTGTATACTAACCTTGCCACCTCATAGTCGGCATGCCACGTTATCTACATAAAAACACAGCAAAGAGTATCCCATGAACCTACGAGAAATCTTTGTGGCTGCTGATCTCCCCCTACAGCTATAACCAGAGGGTCTGCACCAAAGCTATTGGGGTATGCTTGCCTTCACCTTGGCTTGCACCACCTCTTGTCCTCACCATGTTTCTCTACATTACATAATTCTCATATCAATGTATTAAACAAATGATAGATTCACTAATATATATGTTTCAAAAAACATTAAAAAACAACATTCATGAATGTTGTTTTTTAATGCGTTCCTAAATGGAGATTCTAAATGGACATTCTGGGAAGTTATTTCTAGATTTAGAAATATGTTTCGGAATGTACATTTTGAAATTCATCAGAAAAGCAACATTATGGAATGTATCTTCAGATCCAGAAACACCTTTCGGAATATATGTTTTGAAATGATGATTTTTAATGCATTCCGGAAATGCACATTCCTAATAATGGAACTCTCTTGTACTAGTTAGTTAACAATCAAATAATAGTATCAGCTTTTTCTCTATAGATTGCACTTTCGGAAGCAAAAGCTACATCAGAAACTACTCATATTGAGATTCATGGTTCTACCGTGTTTGGAGTTGCTGCAGGATTAATTCCATATCTTCATCATAATCATACTTGGAGTGGCACATATCAGGTTTCCCTTCCTCCCCCTCTATCTATTACTATCTAAAATATTGCACTTCTATGAATGAAATGTGTTCCTCTGCCAACCTGAAATTCCTATTGTTTTGCTCACTGTAGTGTGCAATAGGTAGGCAAGCTATGGGAAATATAGCATTTAACCAGGTAAGGAGAGTTTTCTTGTATGACTTAGTTCAACAATTTGTATGACTTCACGAAATTATTTTCCCATTTCTTTTTTGAAACTCATCAAGTTTAGACTGTTGTTTCGAATGAATCAATTCTCAATAACTTCACCATAATGCATGCATGCAAGTGGTCACAAGCATATAAATTTGTTCACGTGGATCTAGATTTAAAATTCTAAACTTGCACATGGTTACATTTTCAAAATAAGATCTGAATGCACATGGTTTGTTGAGTTACTTTATTGCTTCACTCAAACTTTTTATTAGAGCAGGGTTAGTCAGGGTAAAGAAAAATCTATAGCACATAAGTAATGAATTTATATCTGTCTTTTTGTAGGATTCCCGGATGGACAGCTTGCGTAACGAACTCACTTATCCTCAAGAACCTTTAGTGACAACAATGACCATTGAGCTGGTGAGTATAATCTCATTGTTTACTTGTTGATGATTTAAAGGGCTTTGATTTTTCTATTTCATTTTAGATTGGATATGATAAACTTGGAGCCGGTCAAAATGCCATGGTTGCTGTAATGAAGAATGAATCAAGTGAAAATTCTATTACCATGAACAAGGCATCTCTTGATCGTGGGTTTGGTCGTTGTTTAGTTATGAAGAAGTATGCAATTTTATTTGGTGATTTTATGCTTTCTGTCTCTGCATATTTTATCGTCCAAGCTTTTGAAGGTAGCATTCTTGACCTTTATGTTCCCATCTGTTTAGGCATACTGCCGTCATTCAGAAGTATGGGAATAACACATCAGATCGAATACTTAGGCCTAATAGAGCTTCTAACACTGCCGGGTGTATGCGGGTAATGTCTTCTAAGTGAATAGAAATTAATTATTATTTCATTTTACTGTAGCTATTTGCTTGTGTTAGGTTCAATTTATTTTATAATCCATTGGATAAACTGACGTTAAGTATTCATCTTTGTAAAGTGGCACCGTCAGTAACTGTTTTTCTTAAAGTAAATTTTATAAATACAATTCTTAGTTTTAAAAGTTTATAAAGTGTATATCAAGTTATGATCCTGGTGTAGATGAATAGCTGTCAACATGTACACGTACATGTTTCATTGGATTAACTTAATGAATTCAACCATCTTAATTAAACTAATTAAATTGGTTTGGTTAATTGGCTCTTTTCGTTATTAATTTTTGAACCAAACCAATTATAATTTTCTCAAAGTTATTCTTCTTCAACCTAAACCCATCTGATGACCATATTAATTGTTTAACTGTCGCATTAATACATTTTAAACTTTTTAACTTATATTTGTCTTATATTGTTGTCCCTTTTTTTCATTTCATTCATGTTCATCCTTTTATGATCTTATCTAGTTATCAAGTGTCTTAATTTGGTCATTTTATTGTAAAACTTATTATATTTTGGGTTCACTCGATGAATATCATTAGAATAGAAAGAAAACTTTTATTAACCTTTCAATGAAAGGAATACATTGCTAAAAGTTGACTATGCTTTTTTTACAGAATAGAAGGACCAGAGAATAGCCGTTAAGAAGAGTTAGTTGTAACTGACTGCTCTAGTTAGTTGCACATTTAACTAACAAAACAACAAAAGCGGAAAAAACAAATAGATAGGCCTAACAGATAAATACAATGAGAAATATCTCTAATAAATGTATAATGTCTAACTATAAATAAAATAAATGATCGGCCAGTAAAGAATAATAAATAGTTTTACTCTGCATTAATACAATTAAAAATTTATATAAAGTAAAGAATAGGTGCAGGTCAGTATTGCCAACATGGTGTGGATAACTTTGTCTGTTAAGCATGAGGACAAGGATTCGGCCTCAAGTTTGCATGTATGATAAAACATTTTTTAATGGATCTCACTCAACTTCTCAGCTGTAGTTTTATGGGCTGGTTGTTGAGCATTGAACTCAGCCATGAAGGTGTGCATCTGATTGGCAAAATCAGAAACCATTATGCTTTGTTGTTCAAGTTTTAAGTACTGAGTATAAATGTTGTATGTCCTTAGTGTACAGATTTATCTTGGACCACAAATCATAACAAGTAGTTGATATATTAAATGTCTTAGATGGCCATGAGTTGATTTTATAAATAACAAGCATGGATATAACATTTGCGCACCATTTTGATCAGGAATGATAGGATTAATCACATGCCTCTTATGCTCCTCGTTTAATTATATTTGTATATCTTTCTTAAAATATTGTAACTTGTAGCACATATGAAACTATCTATATGTAGTGTTAAAATTAGTATAATTCTGTTCTAATCATGTGTAAACCAGACTACTGAGTTAACACCCTACACAATTCCTTGTACTCCATGTGTCTGGGTATTATTGATTTTAATTATATAGTTGTCTGAAATTGTTTCCTATGCCATTGGATGTTTTCTTGCTTGCTGTAGAAACTTGATGATGATGGTATGGTTGCTCCTGGGGAAATTATTGAGACAGGTGACATCTATATCAATAAACAATCACCAATCGATACACATACTCCAAGAACAGTATCTGCAGGAAATTTGCCTGATAGGTTTGCATTTTGTTTTTAATTTTGGTTTGAATGTTGTAGTTTATATGTTGGTTCACATTTTCCCAATGTTTTCCTTTTAAGCAGTGCATATCGGTCCAATGCCCAATCATTCAAGGGTCATGGAGGAGAAGTAGTGGATAAGGTGGTTCTATGTTCTGATGAGAATAATAACTTGTGTATCAAATTTTTGATTCGTGATACTCGAACACCTGAGGTAGTGTCGTTTTCGGTTTATTATGATTTAGTGTTTTTGATTAGAAATAGTGTATTTATTTATAGTCTGAGTTTGTTGCATTAGATTGGTGATAGATTTAGCGACAGACATGGGCAAAAAGGTGTTTGTGGAGCTATTCTCCCACAAGAAGACTTTCCATTTTCTGAGAATGGCATTTGCCCCGATTTGATGTTCAATACTTGTCTTTTCCCCCCAAGGTACTTAACTCATTTTACGTGTCATTTTTCCACATGATATTTATTATATATAGTTGGGGAACCTATCTATGCAGAGAACCTACCAACTTTACTTTTGGGCAAATAACTGATACAATATATTTGAGATAATTTTCGATTGTTGTATGTTCCTTCAGTGCCATGATTAAGGCTACTCCATAGCTAGCTGAATAGCTTTACTACGATGTCAAATTTTCACCTTTCCTACTGGAAACAAATTGTATTTGTGTAAGACTTGGAAAATTGGAAACCGAATGTTATTTAAAATGGTCAATTGGTACAAAGTTGCATGCAAATACAATTCGTACAGTCATATTTTTACCAAATGCTAAAGAATTAGGAAACAAATGGTGGGCTAATTATGTGATAGGGACTTTGGTACATCAGGTAGTGTGAGATATTTGGTAGAGTATTTAAGTGTCTGGTTATTCTCCCTTAATAGTTTGAAAATGGGTTCCAAGACGCTTGATTATTTATTAATGACTATGAAACGCAACAATCAGCACATTTTGGGGTCTCACATTTCTTATTTAAGTCAATAATAAACTTAATGTAAATAACCAATAGGATCTGTATTCTGAACTTTAAAGACTATAGCTTTTTTTTTATATATATAAATAAAATTGTAACCTTTATGTAATACAAGCTATTGTTAGAATACTTGTCTAGATTTGATAATCCTGTTTGTCTAGTTATAATTTTCTCATGTGCCTATTGCATATAATCAATTTTGTTTTTAATGAATAAATACATAATATAACATGTTTTAAGATGGGAACTTATTTTTGGTTAATGGAATCAGTGCTGGATGGCTGTTAGAGCTTCTTGGAGGGAAAGCAGGAGTCTCATGTGGTAGATTTATTCCCAGCAATGCTTTTGGGGAAGAAAGTGGTGATGCTGCCAGCACTCAAGCCCTCGGGTATATTGATTGTCTCTTGTATGACATTCATTTTGTGATTTGTCCAATATCTGTATTCTCACAGTTTCATGCTCTTACAGTGAAATTCTTGTGAGTAAAGGATTCAGCTACACGGGGCACGAACTCCTTTATTCAGGTTTTTGCTTTCTTAGTTCATATATTGTCATTGGATTTGTATGTATTTATTGTTAAATGTCATTGTGAAGCCGATACTTCAACGTTAAATGTCATTGTTGTATGTATTTACATAACGAATCCCATGCTACTCTTATATACAGTTCACCCGTATTTGTGGAGCATCCAAGTCATTTAAAAAAAAATGAAAAATCAAACATAACTAGTATATGAGCATGTAAGATAATAATATCGAAACATCTTCTATTGATGAATTTCAAAAAGAAATGAGATTATACTATCGCTATTTGTAGGCGGTAGGTAGTGACTCATGTTCACAATGATTTTAATTTTAATTTCTTTTATAGTAATGTTTTAGAAATTTGTTCTCAATTTAAATTTGCAACATTGCAATTATATATGTTTATTGCGTTTTATGGAACATATCTTGATAGTAGGGAATGATTTATGTTGACAATGATTTTAATATTAATTTCTTTTATAGTGATGCCTTTCAAGTTTGTTCTCAATTTTAACTTTCATAATTGCAATTATATATTTTTATTGCGTTTTATGAATTTCAGCACATATCTAGATATGTATCTTATACATATATTTTAAAATATTTGTATTGCTGTATCCAATATACCTATGCTTATTTCTTAGACTTTTGTCATTGCTTGTGGTGAGAGTTTGATATTGGTAAGAAAATATGAACAATGTATCTTTTAGAGCAATACATCACAGTTAAAAAACTTATTCTTGAAATTTGGTTGTGAATTGACTTCTATTTTGTCTAAGAAACTACTGCACGATCATAGGTTTTCTAAATTTCTATTTCATTTACAGTTTTTTCTTTAGTATTTCATTTTTTTTTATAAATACTATAATAAAAAGAAAAAACTATAAATGAAAGTTTTTGTCTCATATTTGAATTGCTGGAAAAATATCGTACACATCGATATGAAAAGAAACTATTTGATATGTGAAGACATAATTTAATGTATTTTTTTTTTATTTCTATAAAATTCTATCTAATCTTATAGAAATAATAGAAATTTATGAAAAAAAATATGTTTCATTTTAATTTTAAAAAAACTTGTTTGGTGGAACTTAAAATTCGTATTAAGGACCTTCTGAGTTCCTTATTGCATTTCAGTTCTCTTGTTTTTCTATAAATACTTTAGTTTGTATACAATTAATGCTATTACGATTTTATACGGGTGTTAATTTTCCTTTTCATTCTCAGGTACGCTAGGTTGCCCATTGCAACATTCATATATATTCATGGGTCCAATTTACTACCAGAAATCGAAACACATGGTTAGTGAAATCGTTTCAAGGAATATTTACTCTAGTACCTACCTGCCACAAAATACCAATGAGGGTGTTAGAATCCCATAAATATTCAATATGTATGTCTAGTCCATTTCTCTATGTTACCATACGTGTTTGTTCTTTCATTCTTTAGAAAACCTTGAACTACTATTGGCTTGATTCATCAAGTATGAAGTTTTTCTACTTTACAATATGAAAGAATGGGTGTTAATTCCGTGATAACTGCCCCATGTCTAAACACAAGGCTGAGACAATTAATGTTGCAAGTCTAAGGATTTAGAATCAATCTATTTATATTGGAAAGAGAAAATAATTTCCCTAATTATATCTGGAAGAATGCTGGAAATATAGTGTGTAACACACTTCCCAATACTCTCTTCTATTGGATGAAATTCATGTGAGTACCACTAAACATATTGTTATATTATTCCCCCATTTGGTGCGTCCCATTTCCAAACTAGCTTAGACATGCATAAATTTCAAGCAAACGCTACTGTCAAGCACGAAGGGCTGACCAACCAAGTGCAGTTGAGAAACAAGAAGAGGGGACAACACACCAAATGCAACTGCGAATTGTTAAACTCTAGGATTAGATCCAATACAAATCTAATAAAATAGATTGGATCTAAAATCTAGATCCATTTTAACTATTTCAAATTAAATGACTTTTCCAATCTAATTTAAATTTAGATTTTACACTCCCAATTTAAATTTAGATCTAAATAGGACTAAATTAAGCCAAACTCAACTTCATGTGGACTCGGTCTGGTCAGACCCAACCTGACCTAGGTTTGGCCTAGCCCAACACTACTGACTTGATCTCGGCCGAAATAAGGATTACTTGAGCTTGGCCTATTAGTCTTGTCTAATGTTGACATATTCTATAGAATTTCAGACTTAGTGACAGTTTCAGATATACTTACTTTACAATTATTAGGCGGTTATGATTGTAATTGTTATATTTGATTTTGTATTTTGGGCTGTGTGAAGTGTTATCATTGTCTGCTAATGGGTCTGTATGTCTTCTTTTTTGGTAGTAGCCGTTTGGGCAGATGCAACAGTCTATACTCCTGCTATTACAGTGTTTTTTTTTTTTTTTTTTTTTTTTTTTACACACACTTTAAATTAAAAAATGGATCCCTATACTTGACATCATTTTTCAATTTGATCACAATACCAAGAAACTTATATTTTGTTCGTACATGAGAAATGCAAAAGGAGTATATCTCGACTGTTATGTGGATGAATCCTTCACATGCAAAGACTCAAATGCTGCAAAGCGAAAGTTCTAGACAAGGCAACATGTTTAGGACACTAGGAATTGATTTGCTATATGCATGCAGACGAAAATTGAAGTATCAGTTTCAGGGACCCGATTCTTAGTTTAACCAGTATAATTGCTTGGGGAAATTAATATTTTTCTCTTAGATCAGTTGTAACTTGCCTGTGTATGTAAGTTAACAAGTAACAACTCTGGTATTGATCAGGTGCTTGATAAGATGCATGCTCATGGTAAAGGCCCTCAAATTCCGCTAACTAGACAGCCAGAAAAAGGTAGAACTAGATATGGAGGTTTAAATTTATACTATAATTGTTAGAATTAATTTTTATTTTCTACTGTTCTGATCATTCCCAGTTTAAGTAGTTGTCTGGCTTTAACTACGTGTAATTTATCTATTTATATTAATTAATCAAAGGTAGCTTCACGTCATTCTCTTTTTATAATGATTTCCAGGTATTCGTTTGGGAGAAAGGGAACGTGATTGCTTGATTGGATATGGTGCCAGTATGTTGATTTATGAGCGCCTTATGTTGTCTAGTGATCCTCTGGAGGTCCAGGTAATAAAACATGTTTGCATTCTTGATTGCATTTGAATAGTGTCACTCCACTTTCCAGTACTTTCATTTGTAAAATATCATCGAATGGTTTATAACACAACTTTTATTGTACATAATAGGGCTTGATGTGTTCATTCTTGTTGTTTTATACGGTGTCACTAAGCACGTCCCATGAATAATGATCTAAATGGTAAAGGGATATGAAGAAAGCCGTTGGAAGAAAGATGTTAAGATGGATTTTATGATAAATAATATCTTTGAAGATTTGGTCTTTAATTGAGCCTAATTGCATTCTCACATAGTGAAATAAGGTTTTCGTTTAATATAATAAATATTCCCATTAACTATTTACATGTTAACTGAGCCTTGATACAGTACATATTTGTAACCAATATATTTCGGCCAATTATCAGATCTCATAAAGTTAGGTGAAGTATGTACTCATTAATCATTTGAATTGACAAATCCAATCTTATTGTCTCCAGATTGGATTTGTCTCTTAAAAAAGTGATAATTTATCTCGACGCGTTTGCGCCTTTAATGAAAACATTATAGGCTATATGCTATGTAACCTTTTTATGTTCTGTAAATCAAACTGACTGATTATAGTTTCCTTTTTACCCAGGTATGTACAGCATGTGGGTTGTTAGGATATTACAACCATAAGCTGAAAACTGGTGTTTGTTCATTTTGTAAGAACCGCAACAATATTTCTACCATGAAGATGCCATATGCCTGCAAACTCCTGATTCAGGCAAGATGTGTTAGACTATCATTAGAGTTGCACCCTTTGCATCACCCCTGTACCTTTAGTTACTTGATTCTATGTATCGTAAATTTCAAACTGCTCTTCACTTAATTGAAAACCATTCCAAATTGGCTAAACGCGCTGAGTTGATATGTCAACGTAAGAAAAAATAAATTATAAACTTTGTTTTAGTGGCTTCTGTTGTCTGGAGATTTACAGAAGTTTCTTATGACTTGCAATATTTTCTTTTCTTCGGTTGATTTTGTCTAACTGTTTTTTTTTATCAATTTGATTTGATTCTCAATTTTCAGGAACTCCAATCAATGAATATTGTACCACGCATAAAACTGGAAGATGCGTGAGATTATCCAATTCAGGGGAATGCAGATATACTGTTTGGGAAAATTACAAGGCAGGAAAAAGGCCATTAAACACTGTTCATGAATTTCTGCTGCTGCTTTTTGTATATTAGCCTCCTCAATTTTGTAGTGACCACGAGGATGATTCTGAAAAGATTCTGCAGAGACTCGCTTAAACTCATGTAAAATCGCTGATTAAGAGACGGTTCAAGTTCTGTTAGAAATTAGAAAAAAGGCCAAAAGCGACACTGGATTTGTTTGTTTCTAACTCGCCATTTATGCAAAATGCACCTTGGTAACAATTTCATGGTTCACTGATTCTCTTGCATGTTTTTGTCTATTTTAGTCGTTGATTTGCGTTATTTTATCGTTCTTTATTATTTCCGTTCCCTTACGATTTGTCCATTTCCTTTCTTTGGCTAGTTCCTCTCTCTTTCATAGACAGGGCAAATTTGGCAAATTTTCATGCACCCTCTCAAAGTTACCAAAATTACCCTCTCGAAAATCAATATAGGCATTGATAGTGAAGTGTGTGGTGGTTTTGTGGTGGTGCTTAGTGGTGGTGTTTCATGGTAGTTGTCGGTGGTGGTAGGAGGTGATGTTGGTGCATTGCGTTTTCAGTGAGTTTTTGTCTAGTGTTTTTTAGTTTTAGTTTTGGATTCTGCAATCTAGAGACTTCTCGAATTACACAACCAGAACTTCAAATATATTTTCTTTTTAAATTTTGGAATATACAATTCATGATATAAATAATGATTTTTATAATGTTCAATTTAAAATATAATTTATATTCTAGATTATACATTCTAAAATATAAAATTAGTGCTTTTTTCAAACATTTTGATCTTTTATCTATGTAATTGTAGAATAGTGTAAGGTTTTAAGGTGCTTTGTAATCACTATGCAGTTGAAGTATATTAGATGTCGGACATGGAAGAATACGATATAATGAAGTTTGTTAAGGTCAAATCATCAAATTTGTTACGATTAGGCAACCTATCTTTGTTAAAGGTCAATTTTGTTTTGGTTAGATGACCCAAACTTGTTCTAGTCAGGATGACCTACCCTTGTATTAATTAGAGGATCAATCTTTGTTAAGATTAAATAAGACAACCTTATCAGACCCTTTAGTCTATGCAAGACCATTTAATGATTTTGATGATAACAAATACTCTAAGTAAATTTATGGTATAAATACACATTTGGTACCCAAACTTTTTCGGAAAGTTCAATATGGTACCCGAACTTTAGGAATGTTCAATTTGGTACCCCAATTTTCTAAAAAGGTTCAAT
>Ga0214545_1002820_pt1 | contig 33386 bp, 16 predicted proteins | sample CNSS4metaG_FD_160064 | JGI IMG/M metagenome (GOLD analysis project Ga0214545, IMG submission 160064) | Root nodule microbial communities from cowpea collected in UCLA plant growth center, Los Angeles, California, USA - CNSS4 | ecosystem: Host-associated > Plants > Roots > Nodule | place: USA...
GACAATATAATTTTCACATTGGTAAATGACAAAGACAAAAGAAAAGATCATGTTGAGGCTCGAAAAGACTTGCAAGCAATGGGTATAAGAAGAGAACTTTGGCCACCAAATGATGGGAAAAAGTTTCATGCAGCTTTGTTTACGCTACAAAAAGAAGAGATAGACTTTTTGTTGTACACATTGAAAAATGTTAAAGTGCCAGATGGATATTCAAGCAACATTTCTATATGTGTTGATATAGAGATCAAAGAAAGATTTTTGGGTTGAAAAGCCATGATTTTAACATTTTAATGGAGCAGTTGTTGCCATTGTCCATTAGAAATGTGTTGCTTGTCCAAGTTGCAACTATATTGGTTGATTTATGCAGATTTTTTAAGTTACTATGTGCTAAAGTGCTAAGCCATGATGAACTAGACAAGCTTAAGGAAGAAATTTTTCTTATAATGTGTCATTTGGAGATGTTATTTCCTCCATCATTCTTCACAGTTATGGTTCATCTAGTGGCGCATCTAGTTGATAAAGCTAAATTTGGAGGGCTAGTACATTACAGATGGATGTATCCGATAGAAAGGTATTACGACTTCTAAACTTTAACGTGTTCAAATATTTATTTTGATTTTTTTTTTGAAGTTTCTAAATGTAATAAATTATTCCAAGTTGTAGATTTTTGGGGAAATTAAAGTCTTATGTGCACAATAGAGCACAACCTAAAGGCTCAATAGCTGAAGAAATGCTAACTTTCTGCTCAAGGTACTTGGATAATGAAATCGAGACAAGATTCAACCGAGGAGGTTGTGTTGATGATGTTCCATTTGAGTCTTCATCAACTCTATTTCCTAATATAGGGAAACCTATTGGAGGTTCATCTTATTTCACTTTGACTCCAATTGAATTGTTTTAAGCACATCGACATATGTTAATTAATTGTAAAGAAGTACAACACTTCATCGAGTAAGTCTTCCTTAAACAACTTATATATACAAACACATTATAATGTAAGTAACATTTATATATTACTAACATAATTTTATATATAGGGAATTTAGAATTATTATGAAAAGGAGGTTAAGAAATCGAACAAGGTTATCAAGTGTGATAGAAAAAGAAGTTCATCGAGGCATTGTTGAGTGGTTTCGATGTCATATGAGTAAAGAAATATAATTTTTGTTATTTTTAAAAAGTTAATATGAATTGCTTATGATTTTTGTTTTTGTTTTTGAAATAGATAATGAACAATAACCCTGAAGCCTACTCTGATGAGATCTGTGCCCTTGCACAAGGCCCACTTTAACAACCCAAAAGGTTTACTGCATATAATGTTAATGGGTATAAATTTTGAACACTACAACGTGAGCAAGGGATGAAAACTCAAAATAGTGGTGTGTTTTGTAGCTTTGGAACTAAAAGTTATGCAAATAGAAGCGATAATAGGCCAATAGAAGGCTTAGTGCCATATTATGAGAAGCTAGTTTACATTATTGAATTAAAATACTATGGTTGATTCCTAGTGCATTTATTTAAATGCCAATGGAGTAACACTAGAAATTCTAGATATATTAGAAAAGATGCATTCGGGTTCACATCAATCACTTTTTCTCATTTGATACATATGGGTGAAAGGGAGGATGATGAACCATACATTCAAGCTTCTCAAGCTCAACTTGTGTATTATGTGGAAGACAAGAAATATGAAGGATGGTGTACACCAGTTCACTTAAAGCCTAGAGACTTATTTGACATGGGCGGGGATGCTACAACGACAGCTTATGAAAGCGAGTCTTTGCAACCACAATTAGCCTCATTTTGTTCAGATGACAATTTTGAAACTCATTTGTCTAGGCCCGGTGTAAATGTAGAATTTGATTAGGTGTCTAGTCTTGAATTAAAGTCATAATAATTTCATTTTTTGTTTGTCTTTGATTAAATTATACTATCCGTATTTTTAAACTCAAATGCTTTTGGATGGATATTCATAAATATATTATTTCTTAAGTCAAGTTTGGCAATGATGAAAGGAAGAATGAGAAGGTATATTTTCTAATATACTTGTGCAGCTGCAGGTTCATCAAGAATGAGAAGACAATATTTCATGTTATGTTTCTATGGTACTTTTAATGAGTTATCTTTTATGGTAAATAGGTATATTCTACTTTCTTTGTATGGAGACACTTCAAAATTCTCATGATTCAGCCAATGATGAGTCATTTCTACATTATCATCATGATGAACTATCATCCCATCCCTGTAGAAATAAATGAAAAAGAAAATATTGGATGGTTCAAGTGAGAGTAAGTCAAATAATGTGCATTTGTTAATCTAAATATTTGTTTATGCATTACTTGAAAGGTTTGATAACATGTTAACAATTCTTTTCTTTTTTATAGCTATTGAAGGAGAGATAAAAGAACGAGGTTTAATGGTTAAAGAAATTTATGACCTTCCATTGGGAGATAAAGTTGTGATACCTTTTGATGGAAACCAACCAAGTGCCACAAATGTAGATGGTATTTTAGGAGGATTTTTAGGTCGATTAGCAGTGGATTCTAAAATGTTTCCCATCTGTTTTGATAATTGGCATTTGGTGCTTAACAGCTACAAAAATCGAGCATGGAATGATGTCATTAAGGTAAAAAGTACATTTTTTATTGTTACTTTTATATATTGTCATAATGATGATGATATAATGACTATGTTGTTGTCATCATTTTGAGTCAGACTTTTTAATTAAACATCTCAGGTGATATAGTGACTATGATGATATAGTGATTATCTTTGGTGTTATGGTAACATCTCATGCATTAAACGCTAAACATTGATTAAGAGAGTATATTAATACCATATATATGAATTGTTGAGTAAGCTGAGCATCATATGTTGCTTATTTTGATGCATGTTACAAAGTTACTTTCTTTAGTTTACCACCCTCGGGAAGCATCTCTATTACATGCTCATATACTTCTTCTCCTACATGCCACTTTTTCTACCACTTTTCCTTAGTTATTTTTCTCAGGTAAATTTTATTACTATATTTGGATGAAATAGTGCATCCACTATAAATGACTAATAACTAACAATAATTGTTAGATACTGCATTCAGAAAAGTCTAAGAACTTTAACACATTTACTATTTTCGGATTAGCAAAAAGGGTTATTAGGCACGTCAAAAACTAAGAAGGGAGGACGAAAACTTTCATCAAATAAAAAAATTGATTCCTAAAATGAATAAATAACAGTGCTACCTCTGTCATTAAATTTATGTTGGTATGAATATATTTTCTTATCAATCGTTAAAGAAGTTACTAATTAATATCTTAAATATATAAAAATGGTTCTAATCTTTCTTAACAAAGTGGTAAAAAGATGTTAGAGTTATTTTTCACTAAGTTTATTTTTATCTTTTATAAAAGGATTTATCTTAAAAGTATGTTTAATGAAAAGATATTTAATGCTATCTGTATTTATCATAATTTTAGTAGAAAAAGTTATACATTTAATTTTTGTTACTTTCCAAAAGGTAGTTTTATAATAAATTGCAAAGCTATGTCATTGTTATTGTTTTTTGTTTGACTAATTTAATTATATGTTTAATGAAGGATATTTTGGACAAAAAAATTGCTTATACTCATCACATTCGTCCAATTATTTAAACAAAATGTTTATATAATTTTATTAAATTAAAAATCAAAATTGTTTATATCCTATACTTACGAGCAGTTAGACATGCCACTAACCTTTTTAAATTCTTGAGCTTCTTAGCAGTCACAATCACCGCAAAATTTTTTTAATTCAATTTACTGTCGGTTAAAATTGCCACCAAACTTTAAAACTTTCTGATTGTTTTCACCACCACTAAAATTTTTTATATTCCTAAACTTACTGTCAATTACAAGCGTCACTAATTTTTTAAATTCCTAGACTTATCGATGATTACAAGTGCCGCTAAATATTTATTTAATTTTTTTAAAATTTGATTTAAAGATGATTAAAACCGACTTTAATCATTTTACTGGTGATTATTTCGATGATTATAGTAAATTATATTACTTTGTGATATTAAATTTTATTATAGTTAATTAACTGACAATAGAAAAAATAGTGACAGTTATAGCCGCCACTAACTACCATATTGAACTAACGTAGAAATGCAAAATTTTAGTAGTGCCAAAATAATATTTATGGGTAATCAAATTAAAAGTTTGATTGGATACGCCTTATCACATTTTGAAATTGTTTTTAAAAATATCATAGATAAAAAAGAATGTCACACTCAGCAGGTAGACCAATATTGATATTAAATATTAATATTGAAGTTCTGGAACCCATTAATTTGTTTTGATGCTCAATTAAATCAATCTTTTCATCCTCCAGTGCATTATGTCTTTGGCATTTCTCTCTGAATAAAAACCTTTTGAACTCTTAATCATTACGTCCGTCAGGCAAAAGGGCAACACGTGTTGTTGATTATTCTCCAAATAATAGCTCCTTTCTTGTACATTTTATGATACGAGGCCAAATAATGTTTCAATGGGGGCCATTTCACCTGTGAATCATCTATTGCAAATTATGTTTTAATAAACAAAGAGAACCTAAATTCCTCAACCTTAATCAAACTAATTACTCCGGCATCAATATATACCCGCCCTAAAGTGTAAGTAATAAAAAGTAACTTCAATTTAATTTTATTTTCACAAAAAGTAGTTTATAATAAGAAAATTATTCTTAGTAGTGAATATATATTCAGTGAAATTAGATATTTATAAATAGTCTAATAATAATATTTTTTATTGATAATAATGAAGATATTAAAAGGAGACAAAAAGAGTTGTCTCGATCCATATAAAGAAAAGAAAAAAGAAAGAAAGAGGAAAATCCATTTTAAGAAAAGAAAATAAGAAGAAAAATAATAAAGAGGAAAAGCCATCTTATGACTTCAACCCCTACTTTACAAAGATGCAAGAAAATGTAGAAAAGCATATCGCACAAAATTAATAAAGATGTGATAAATTTATCAAACTTGAGATAAATTTTAATATTATATTAAGATATAAAGTTAAATCTGACTAATCTCATAAAATTTAATTAGTACATATTTTTATTCGGTGGCGGAGGATAGAAGAGACGGCGGAGCATGGCCTCCACCAAATTGTTTAAAATTTCTTAAATTATATGCTTGAAAATTTTCAAATTATATATATATATATATATATATATATATATATATATATATATTTGGAATTGATTTGAATTAAATAAGGTATTTTATATAAAGTATAATCTGTTAATAAATAATAAAATTTTAAATTTAATATAATAAAGACTAAAAAAAATGTTAAGATACTTTTTATTTTTTCTCTAATTGTATTTTGAGTTTGTTATACAACGTACCCATCTATCGCTCTCATACACTTTCATATATTTTGTTTTATTTTGTTTATGAAGACAAAAAAAATGAAGTTAAACACAAATTGATTATTTGTGCTTCATTTCTTATTTGTTTTCTTCCCTTCTTGAAGAAAAAAAAAAGTAATTGTTTCTTGTCCCCCTTGGCGATGCATCTTCAACCAATATGTTAGGGATGTTAAAATTTTGGTTAAATTATTTTTTTGTCTTTGTTTTTCTTTAAAAATGTCAAGTTAGTCTTCTAGTTTTTTTAGTATTAATATGATCTTGATTTTTTAAAACTTGATGCAATTGGATTCTTTTGTTAAATTTTTTGAGGCGGATCAAGAATTTTTCATCAAAATTGACATTATGATTATGTTAATTACACTAACAAAACAAATCATTCTTATTCACAGCTTCAGTTTTGATGAAAAAACTTTTATCCATATTAAGAAATTTAACAAAAAGAATTAAATTGCATCAAACTTTTAAAAATCGAAACCAAATTAAAATTAAAAAAACTAGAGGAACCAACTTGATGTTTTTAAACGAAAATAAGAACAAAAAATAGTAATTAAACCCAAAATAATTGGTAAATAAACAAGTAAAAACATTGTATTTAATTTTTTATTATAATAAAAAATAATAAAATTATTATTGTCATTCTTATAATTATTAAATTAAATATAAATAATTTTTATAATTTTACTGTTATTAATTTTTATTTATTATGATTATGAGAAAAAAAAAACAAATAGTTAAATTAACAAATGGTTACTTAAAATATTAATGAAATAATTATTTTAATTTTAAAAAATTATTTAAAAGGTAAAATAGAAAAATAAGTTAGACAAAAATATCAAATATATCAAATTTTTTAAAGAAATATTTAAAATTATATAACTATAAAACATTTGGGGGGCCATGGCCCCTTTTGTCTATATAAAGCTTCATTTTTTGTCTTGATAATGAAATATTAGTTTAATAGTTAGTGTTTTTATATCTCATAAGCCTTTTGTATCTTATTCTTTTATGAATATAGAAGAAAAAATTATGTATTATGTGATTTTTCATAATCGATTTTTAATTGTTGCTTGACCAACATGGATTTTTCTTTTAATAATTACGTCTCTCAATTTTTATTAGATTATGATAAATTATTTTTAAGTCTTAAACCTTGTCTTTTTAAAAAAAATATTTATATTGACTAATAATAAAAGAATAAAGTCATTTTTTAAAAGTGATAAAAGCAAAGTTGCGCATAAAGACGAAAACAAGACAATTTAACTTCTTCACATATTCTTAAGCATGATACTAATGATGTAACTGTTCAATTAGAGAAATAATTTGTTACAGCTTCAAAGTATTATAGGTGAGAAGTTTTCATATTAATTTTTTGTAACGTAATTCAAGAAAACATGTTCAAATATGCGAATATCCAACAAGACAAATTCAATTTCTTTCCATATTCTCAAACATGATACTAATAATCTAACTGCTCAATTAAAGAGACCCTTTGTTACGTTACAAAGTACTATAGGTGATGAGTTTCATATTAATTCTTTGTAACGTAATTCAAGAAAACATACTCAAATATAGAAATATCCAATGAATCAAAGAGAAGAAATTATAAGAGCTTATAATATTTAAATTGGAGTCCCTATCAAATATAACTTCAAAACAATTTTTTTTCTAAGGAAAAACATCGGAGGAGATTTCAATATAATTGGTTTAAAAAAGTTTCCTTCTTGGCTAGAATATCCAAATTTGAAGAATTTATCAACCATGCTAGAATCATGTCAATCTTTGGCAATAACAGGAAAGTCAAGGACATTTTACTTGATTGATAATTTAATTAATCTTATTTTAATTCTTTCCATTTCTACATTTACAACAAAAAGATAATTTTTTGTGATGAAGATTATGAAACCAAAATTATGAAATAAAATGAAAGATGAATTTCTTACAAATAATATGATTATTTATGTAAAAAAGAAATAACTGAAAATTTTAATTCTAATTTAGTTATAATGAATTAAAAAATATAAAAAGAAAAAAACCAAAAAAAAAAAATATATATATATATATATATATATATATATATATTCTTTTATAATTATACATATATTAAATTATGTATTTATTCTTATTGTATTAATAATAATAATTAAATATTTAAATTTTGAATGTATTATTTTGATTCTTTTAAATTTATAGATGAAAATCCGCTCTTGTTTTTTCTCTAAGTAAACTTTTTACCCTGACTAAAATGGTTATGAGATAGATGGTGTTAATCAATGTTCTCAATTCAAAAGTATCCTATCTAGGAATGATTTGCTATGATATAAATTTAGTTAAGTGAAGCTATAATGTTCAACTCATTGGAGAGAGAGAAATAGAGTTTTGGGTGTAGAATATGTAGAACGCTACATATTTTTGAAGGGAGGTAAAGGAAAAATGAAAGTAGCAATGGCAGGAGACAAGATAATTATTTATTTTTTGTGTGGCGTGGGTTGTTTTGTAGCGATGATTAATGGGCACACATGTGAACAGGTAGGTACTTGATAATTAATTACCTTTCTGCACAATGAGGGCAGTGTTTGGATTCATTCGTTGTTTTGCAGAATGACATATATATACTAACAGTTGTCATTTCATCTTTCATTTCTCGAGGATCATGCCTTTGGCTACAATACAACTTCTATAACTATCTATGTTTCTTCACACTTTTCTCCACTTTCATATTCCTATATCTCTATTATGTGCCCTAATCTTTATACTTATCTTCATGTACCAAAACTTAAATCTGAGATTACTTCAAACAGAGAATTTAATTTTCTTTATGACTTAGGTTAAATGGGCCCGATGATCCAAACGATCCAGATGGTCCCACGATCTAGACAAGTCTGACAACTCGAATGGGCTCGACGATCTAGATGGGCCTGACAACCCAGACGGGTCCGTCGACCCAGACGAGCCTGACGGGTTCGATGACCCAAACGGGCCTGATGACCCAGAATGCTCGACGACTCGGATGAGGCAGACTATTTGGACAAGACCAATGCTGCGACAGGCCCGACAATCCAGACGGCTCCGACGACCTGAATGTGCCCGATGATCTAGACGGGCCTGACGACCTGGACGAGGCCGACGATTCAGACATATCAAAATATTCGGACGAGCCTAACGACTCGGACAGATCAAAATATCCGAACGGGCCAAACGACCCGGACGAACCAAACGACCCCACAACCTAGATGGGCCTAATGACCCGGACGAGACTGACAGCCTGGACGGGCCCGACGACTGGACGAGACTGACAGCCCGGACGGGCCCAACGACCGGACGTTCCTGACGAACCAGACGGGCCCAACGATCCAAACGGACCCGACGGTTTGGATAGCTCGTCTGGGTCGTCGGGCCCGTCTAGGTCGTTGGACACGTCCGAGTCAACGAGCCCATTCGTGATGTCAGACCCTTCTTGATCGTCGGGTTTCCAAATTTATCATGAACTCAAAACATAATTAAGCCTGAAATAAATATTGTTAAAATTAAATTTTATCTCACAATAAATTCAAATTATTTTTCCAAACAAGAAATTGAAATGTAAGGTACTTTAATTTCCTTATCCAAACAAGTTATTTAGAAAATGAACGAAATTTAATTGCAAGCAATTCAAATGCAAAGCATTTCAATTTCTAAGCATTGTTGAAATGCTCCATCCAAACGTAAGGGTAAATATAAAATGTTATTCAATTTCTTTTACAAATTAATTAAGTAATAGACTAAGGATTGGAATTCCGATAGTTCTAAGAAAATAATAAATTTACACTAATTCTGAAAATAAATATACAAATCATTAATAAATTTAACACCCTAATAATTAATTAATTAATTACCTTTCTTCACTCCAATAATATGATTAAGAGGTCATTGTATATGTATTACATTTTTTCTAATAAAGCCATTTATAACCTCCATGTAATTTAATGAAAATAATAAAACAAATTTAATATTTCATTTATATGGATACTTTGTTTGGTCTTTAAAGGGGTATTTATATAGAAATTTGCCATTAATGACTTCGAAACCTGGGTAACACATCTTATACAAATTTGTAACACCCGTATTATAGTAGAATTATTCTACCTCTACTATTAAAGTATCTCATAACTGGTATTAAGCATAAAAATTACATAGCTATGTTCAATGTATTACAATATTTCTCAATAGTTTACATAAGAAAATTTTAAAAAATATTAGACTGAATCAAAAGAAAGAGGAATTTTATCCAATACAAAGAAACTAACATAAATAGCTTCATTTATTTACACTCCTTCTAGGGCTAGTTCACTACAAAATGCTAGAAAGGTTGTCTTTCAAACCACTTCTCGTCATAAGAATCTTCATTGATTCACACCACCTAAGTATCTTCCTTTAGTAGAGTTTGGATGATACTCTAAAGAATCTTTATTCAATACAAAATAATACACAAGAGTGAAATACGTTCTTCCTTGAAAGTCATTTCACATTTATCACATCATAATCACATATTTGATATAACTTTCCCATCACATGTTATCATCACATTCATACTTAATATTCACGTATATATCAAAGTACTTTCAATTTCACACAATTGATACATTACAATCTCTTTCTTTCATTCTAAATCGTTGTCTAATCCATTTATCATAACATTTCATATATTAATCCTCATTTACATCTAATAATTTCACATCTCAAACATTCCACACATTACATCTTTCTTTTAATAATTAACCAACATTTAAACATCTATAACATTCTCATATAATTTTAAATTATTACTCCACGTCATACATATGTATTGTACAGAAATCCAAACTCATCTCATAAATAAATTGCCTATTATTTATTTCAAATTACATGTTAATAATTCATCATTTATTTTTTTCTTACATTAGCATAACATTCAATCACAATATTTTCATTAAGCATATCAAAACGGTGAAAAGAATTTCTCCAACCACATATCTCTAATTAAAAATCTCAACAGTAAAAATGAAAAAGCATATGTGAAGGACCTATTGTCAAAATGTTATCTCGATCCATTGGTTAATGAAGTGAGAATCCTAATTTTTCTTGAAATAACTCAGAATAAAGAACAAGGTGGCGCACGATGGTGGGTAAGTGGCGGTCGATGCCAAAACCCTTGGAAGAAACTGATGTGAGAGCACCTAAAAGCCCAAAAGTGGTGCCTAGCGCCAATAAGTTGGTGAGTTCACTATCTTGGTTGCACCCAGTGGTACTAAAGTCCCGCCCAACATTGACCAAGTCAATTGCCTCCTCTTGTGTTGTTCTCTACTTAATACAACTTATAAGATTATAGTTTAAATTTTCCTTAGCTCAAGAACCACCAATGTAATCAATCAAAGGTTGTAGAGAAAAATCCTCATCAATACTCTAATAAGTTACAAAATTTCTAGAGGAGAACATCATTTAATTCACAAATTCACACAAAAAAAATTTACTCCAATGCATCGATACAATTCATGTACTAAATCAACCCATTCATACCATACATCAAATCCAATTCACCCAAAATCACAATTAAACCATAGTTTCATACCAAGGTGCAATCAATTTTAAATAACTAACTTCCCTTACCCATTCTCAAATACACTTCAACTCTTCACCAACAATTTACTATATCAGAGAATCATATTTAACAATCAAACAAAACTATAATACATGTTAAATTAAATTTATCATAACAATAAATTCAACAATCAACCCATTCATCAATCTTAACAAAAACCTTTTAAATATCTAGCTTTCCTTACCCTACTTATGAGAATCAAACACAATCTCCTCTGCCTCTAAGCATTCTTAACCACAAAGTAGGCTCACATCAATGATTTGATTAATACCCTAACAATCGTAATTGAATTTAGATTTATATAGATCTTTGAGATGACACATGCAACACCCTAACCTCACACATGCAATATAGAAAACGAAAAATGATTGTAAAAAGAGCAAAAGATGAACTTACTTTGTTCGACGAACTAATCAAGTAGAAAGGTCTATAAAGGATTAAGCTCTATAAAGAAGATAGAGAAAAGGTTTGGAAAAAGTTCTAGAGAGATAATGATTCTTATAAAATGAAACTCGATTAATAGAAATCACTATTTATAATATGACTTTTATTTAGAGGTGGCAAAATGGGCTAGGCCCGACATGTCAACTCACTAGCCCATCTAAAAAAGATGGGTAGGGACAAAGATTTGAACTCGCCAGCCCGACCTGCCCAACTCATGAGCACTAAAATATATTTTTTATTCAAATTATAAGTTTTTATTAACAATAAAAATTATTTAAAAAAAAATTCTTGCATTAACTAGGTATGGATATGGATAATATCCAACTTTTTTAATTACATATGGAGACAAGATAGGTATGATGTACATATCTCCTATCCATGTCCCCATTCCTTTCCCAATATCCATCCCCATTTAAATTATTAAAGGATCAACAATTTATTACGTAGCATAAAAACATATATATATATATATATATATATATATATATATATATATATATATATATATATATTATTGTTTGTGTTTAGTTTCATAACCTTTCTTTTTTTGTTTTTTTTATATATGAATGTTTGACTATTAATTTCAAGTGTTCAATCACATAAACACTTTATTTACTAGGGAATATTACAAAACTTATCTTCTTCATTCTCTTTTATCCTTACTTTTTGTTTCATTTGAAGAACTTTTTTTTTGTTAAAATAATTTTCATTATCTCTCAACGATTCAACTAGTTTGATATTTGAAAATTTTTCTTAGATTTATAAGTTATGCTTCTTCTTATCATATCCTTAATTATACATTTATTTTTCTCTGTGTGATTATGTGCAATGGTGTATCAAATTGTTCCTAATACAAACATTTGATCATTTTTACTTTTTTTTTTCGTTGTTTATTTTGATCGTGTAGAATATTATTTCACTACACGTGCGTGGGATAAGAAAGTAGTGGGTGGTCCGTTAGCGGCCCGATATCGGGTGGAACAAAATATCCAAGAAAGTTCATTAGGATAGGCTTTAACCTAGCTCTGATACCATGTTAGAAGTGGGCTTTAAGCCTAACTCAACCCCACAAAACTGGCTTGTAAGGTGAGGTTTGCACCTCACTTATATATTATGAAATTGCCTTATCTCTAGTTGATGTGAGACTTCCAACATTACCCACTGATAGTTACGTACATATTAGGATCCATAGATAAATTAGAATTTAAATATGGTTATTATCTACAAATCAATACATGTATGTAAAATAAAGTTACATATGAATTATTTGATATGTAATATAGGGATATTTCGTGAAGGATATTTTTCGTATGTAACAATGTATGGTAAATAAAGACATGCATTACTTATGAACTTTTAAAAAAGATAAAATAATGAAAAATTAAGTTTGGAAAACATTTTCTTTCAACACTCACAACTTCTCCCTTCTTGCGCTCACTCCACAAGAATTCTTTTCACACCCTGACTCCCCACAATGTCGTCTTTTTGCTTTATCACACCATCCATGCACTATAATCAGAGTTCAATCAAAGTTCAGTTGAAGAAGATGAATGTTGGTTGACATTGTTGATAATGTAGGTATTATTCATTGTGTAGAGGTACGTCAATTGAACCTAATTTTAGTTTCGAAGAATGTGTTTATATTGAACAAAGTTAATGTTTGTCATTTGAATCCAGTTCGAATTACCCAACGCTACATACGAATTAATTCGTATGTAATTTTCTACGAAATAATTTGTATGTAATTTTCTGTGAAATTCATTATCTAATATAATTCTGTATGTAACATGTAACATCCCATTTAATAGCTTTCACACTACTAAATCAAACATTATATTATGATCAAACAAAGCAGGTAGTAGGATATAACTAACATATAATTTATATGTATGAATATAAAGTTAGTACAGTCATCCAAAAGCCACATAAAAACACTCATGGCAAGAGTAGGTACAAGAAAATGCTAAACTACACAATTCCAAAACTTTACAACATCAAACCTAAAAACTACCGCATAATCTCTTAGTAAACCGTCAACTCCTGCTCAGAATGGGGGTATCTTCATCTAGGTTCTGCTCTACTCACACCAGTCATAGGTGATCATTGCAAAGGATAATACACAAGAGCAAGCAAACACAAACAAGAAGGGTAAGCTAACTAAAATGAGAGAAAACGATACACTTCACAATTAGAAATATCATTCATAGCACATAATTCAATTATAAAATTCTAGACTCGATATCCGGATTGTGTAAGCGACATTGGAGCTCTTGGTGGCTTGTACCTGTAACAGTTCCTAGACTCTACAGAGTCTGGACACATGGAGTATTCACCCGACCATTCCTAAGGTAAGTCCCCTTCGCGTCTAGGACTGGATCAAGTCCTATGACTAGGACCTCCTGATACTCCTCACGACATAATCCATTCTACTCTATCTGAGCGTGAATGATTATTGGGGTTTCAGGATACCAACCAATATGGATTCCTCACGTCCTTATACACACTAACAAATTCACCTGAATTTCCCTTGAAATTCTATTTCAACCACAACTCCTCATAATTTATATTCATCCAATTTCATCATGCAATACATCGATAATGACATTCCAACCATACAAGGTCTGATTTGCACAAAGCTACATTAAAATATGCATTCTCACTGATGAAAACAGAAACTAAAGCACCCCTACTGCAGTGGCTCTTGCTCAAGCTAGAAAATCTAGCCCAGGCGAGAGGCCATCTCGCTCAGGCGAGCCAGTCTCGCCTGGGCGAGACCCTAACAGTGGCAAAAATAAGAAACCTGGGCGAACTCTCGCTCATGTTAGACTGGTTCTCTTAGATGAGAGTGTCTCTCGCTCAAGCGACCCCAGCTCGCCTAGGCGAGACTTCGCGTAGGAACAGAGGTGGGTTTCATGGTGTTTTCGCTCAGGCGAGAGTCACTCGCCTAGGCAAAAATACCAGGTTACGAACTTGTTCCCACATGCAGTAGCCCAGTTTTCCTCATACACAATTCAATCACTCACCAATTCATGCAATTCAAACGTCAATTCAACAATTAAACATGCAATTCAGACTCATCAACGAATTTTCTATACGATTTGAGTAAAAAGGGTTAGCTTCCCGTACCTTCTCAATAATCACAAGCAAATTCAGCTCTCAAATAGAAGATGATTTGATTTCAGCACCTAAGGAGCTGGAAGGGAAAATTCTAGACGTGAGTATGATTCCTAATTCAACCCAAAAGATTGAAGGACCCAAAATTTGAAGGTAAACTGAGAAATTGGAATTAACTTACGCATAAAGATGGAATGAACAGCTTGGGGAGGAGATTCTGTGCTAGCCTCAGGTTGGATTGCTGTTACAAAAGGAAGAAAGCAGAATTCAGAAACTGAATTAGAGCCCAAACCCCTTTGTTTGTTAGAGAGAAGGAAGAGAAAATGGTGAGGAAGAGAGGTGCAAGGTGAGTGGAGTGTTGTTTCTGTGTGAGTGCTAGCAGAGAGAGAGTACATAGAAAGGGAAAACAAAAGGGGTTCTCACATATCATTATCTTCAATTTTTTTTCCTGTATGTAAATTTACTTATGCTTGTTTTACATATGTGATTTTTTTTTTGTATGTAATTTGTGGGTAAGATCCACTTACCTATGGATTTTATAATTTACATTTTGGTTTGTGAAAAAAGTCAATTTTTTTTTATAGTAGATGACTTTTTATATAATTATTTTTATTTTTCAACTTATTTTCATAAGTATAATTTTACCTTTATTATTGTATAAATACATTTTATTTATTATATTATAATAATTCGAATATTGTTTATGTCTATCTAACATGGATTGAAGTTCAACAAATAAAATATTTATGCTAAATTTAAAGTATAATTTCATTGTATAATTTCATTCATGTGTTATAATATAATATTTATTAGTGTACAAAAACAAAAAGATTTCATTAGAATTTAGAGAAAGAAAGGAAATAAACATTTGAAACATTTTTAAACTTAAATGTTTGTTTTTTTTTTATTTATAATTTTTTAAAAACATTTTTTTTAACAACATTGTTTAATTAATTTTTTGTAAAATTAATAAATATTTAGGTTGTCATGAAATTTTATTTTCTATAATTGTATAATCTTTTATATAATTTTTTTACTTTTATCAAATTGTTATCTAATACTTTAATTTGAAATTTTTACAATTATAATTTTTTTTCTAAATTTCTGACATTAAAGAAACAATATGTCTTTTTGATATTGAATATGTTTGGTAATATATCATGTTTTCTTTGTCGTGCTTAATAAAAGTTATTTAATTGATTTTGAAAAAAAATAAGAAAGTAGGTACAAACACAAATATGTCCATTACTAGTAAAAATGAGTATAAGATAAATATTTTATATTCATTGAATATAGGTATGGGAATAAAGATGTATATTTTCTTTAAGAATGAGTATAAAATAATAAAACTCATATTTACCCATCTCGATTGTGATTCCTAATTCACATGTTATAAGATTTGCTTTAATCAACCGTGTTGTATTGCTATTGCACTTTTACATTTGGAGTAGATCTGGGAAAGCTCTTCAAATAAAACATCTAAATCAGATTATGTTTTATCTGGTTGGGTCAAAGTTAATACTTGTCATAAGAGGTAATCTTAATTAAATTGTTAGTAAAGGAATTTTCAGGAACAATAGAAGTAAATATTTTGAGAGTTTCTCAACTTACTCTACAATACCTTAAATTATATGCTAAGTGTACATTTTTTTTCCAAGAAGATTTCCAAAGATAGGTTGGAGTGTGTTTTTATCTTGGTGTGTCAAGCCTTTAGTATTTCTACCTTTGTGTCTTGACTTCTTAAAGATTGTTGAGAAAATGTTTTTGAAAGATTGTATAACATTAAGTTTGAGGTTTCACACATTTTTCATCAAGGTAATATGGGTGCTTATTTACTTGCTAATATAGAAGTAAAGAATAAGTTATGATATATTTTTTTTTGGTTTGTATCTTTACCCTTTGGTTTATTTTCTTAGAAACAACAGAATCTAGGTTTTGTTAGCTTTTTTGGTTTGGTGATAACCTTTTTTCTAGTATGAGTTTGCTCTGTCCCTATGTTTCTTTGTACCGTTTTTTCACTTGTTTCACGGATGGTGATATATGATGGGAAAGAATTGATGAGATTTGAAAGTGTGAAGCTTAATTAGTTGTAATGTTTATGATGAATTTATAGAAAAATAATTAATAAAATGGTTTGGTTGATATGTTACTGTTGAGGAAAAGCAGTAACATTTAGGTGATAAATAAATGAAAAAAAGAAGGGCACGTGCGGAATGAGGAATGAAATGTTTAGTGAAATAAAAAAATGGATATGAATTGTTGTGGACTTAACGCGGAGAAGAGAGGGAATCTGCACGTGACAGAGGGAATGGATTATAGAGATGCATGGGGTTGGATTGGAATTGGCAGTAGCGGAAGAAGGCACGAAGGGATTCCATTCCATCATAAGCATCGATAACTGCGAAGGATGCGTCAAACGTTGTTTAGCTGTCAATCCCTCCAAACCCCTCTCACGGGGCTCCCATTCATTCCTCTCCACTCTTTTCTCCTAAATACCCTTTCCCACAACAAAACTTAATATTAAACATTTCTTTGCCCCCAATTCTATGCAAAACTTTCATCTCCTGCCTTCCTCAAGTCAAAATATATATCTTACATGAATACGGAATAGATGAAATAAATCCCAAAATAAATTTTTTTAAGAATGAAATTTTATTCGAATTGTCTAGTTCACCTTTTAAAACCATATCGATAGGATAAGATAGGATGAATTGAGACAGTATTTTGTAAGTACGTAATTATCTTGAATAAATTCACTATTTTTATTTTATCGATCATCTGAAAAAAATAAGATGTTTCTTTTGTTCTGAAACAATAGATCCAACAATAAATAAATAAATTTAAAATTATCTTGATATTATTATACTAAAAGGTGAAATTCAATCCTATAAAATCAATTTATAATATAAAATGTGAAAAGAAGTGGTAGATCTAGGTTGATTTTTCAGAATGAGCTCTTGGTAGAAAGGACAGAAACATAAAGGAAAAATATCTACAAAGCAATTAATTCCATGTTACTTAGAGTGAAATCAAGGAATTGAAGGTGAATACGAATGTAACATAATCATGAATTTTTATGTGAAAAGGGTGAACAAAATAGTGAGTAGACTAGTTACTCTTAATAATTTCGTACAATGTGAGACTCCTATGTCTTGCTCTATGACTTTCGTCATATTAATTAACCTAGCTAGCCTCTTGATTTCAACGCATCTTTGGGGGAGTTTTTCCTTTTCTCTCCATGTTTATGTGAGACATTGGTAGTTTAAACAAATATGCAAAGCAGTCCTTAAAAAGGAAGAGAAAAAAGTGAGTTATAAGAAAGTATACAAATGAGGCACTGACATTTGCATTTAGGTGTTTATGATTAGTGACACCATAATACTTTGGCTTTATATACTTGTCTAAGTCCTTGGGACTAGAATCTTGAATAGGATGTATCATAAAGGAAGATCAATAACAACAACAACTGTGGAAAAGAAAACAGAAAAAAATGAAAAGAAAAACTACATTGTGTTCTCGTGCATGTTTCTAAACATGATGTATATAGGTTATCACTCTTCAAATATTCTACCAATTTGCATTTGTACATAAATTATTATTTGGGTAACACTTGGTATATATTAATTTCTTGAAAAAAAAAAACCTCTATATATATGGTAAGGCCAATTTCGTAATTGAGTTTTCAAAAGCATAATTTGTTGTGGGGGATATGTAGGTAGTCGTGAGGGAAACAAACAAGAGATCAGAAATATTATTTACACCAACCTTCCTATATAAAAAAAAGAACAGCCCCTAAGCCTCAGAGGGTAAAGGAAAGGCATCAAGAAACCAAAACCCAAAATCAATCAGAAGAAAGTTGCAAGAATCATGGATTCTAGGAGGCGTAGAAATATGCAACGCAGGTTGCAAGAACTTCGAAGGGTCACAAACTCCAGCGCTGTAATTCATTATTCACTCTTCACACTCATTATAATATATACATGATGCATGTTAACTTTGGCAATTGCTTCCTTCAATGCTTAAATCAAGAACCTCATTAGTTTTCACTTGTTTTTGGTTAATCTTGCAGGTTAACAAAGCCTCAATTATTGTGGATGCCACAAGATACATAGAGGAGCTCAAGCAAAAAGTCGATGGATTGAACTCTGAGCTTGGAACCGCTGAATCATCAATCTCCCAAGGCGAATTACCCATGGTACTTACATACAAATATATACATATATGTATATAGAGAAAAAAAAAATCTTATTGAAGAGGACTAAAAGGATATTGCATCCTTTAAATACATCAGTTACATGAGTTATATTCTGTTTTTTCTCAGACTATATAATTTTTGTATATATCTGCAAAAATTTCACAGGTCACCGTAGAAACCCTAGAAAGGGGTTTCCTTATTAATGTGTTTTCAGAAAGGAATTGCCCCGGCATGCTTGCGGCGATTCTGGACGCGTTTGAAGAACTGGGACTTGATGTTCTTGATGCTAGGGTTTCTTGTGAAGACACTTTCCAGCTTGAAGCTGTTGGAGGAGAAGTAAGAAAATTAATTCTTTTTTTTCTTTTTTATCTTAGTATATATTTGTTCTTCTTTAATAGTTTAAATCATATAAATGATGATTTGTGAATTTGATAGTGTTCATTTTTCTTTGAGTTTTGTTCCTTTCTGAATGAACAACCAGTTTACAGTTCATGGTTTGGCTAATGCGAGAACTGCAATATTAACATCACCTGTGAAACTTATAAAATAGTTCAGAAAAAGGGAAAGAAAAAAAAAATCACGCATGAGTTGTAAAATTTTGGTTTGAGCGACATACCTAAAATTCTAGCTTCAAAGTCCAAAGTACTGACATAATAATGAGTGTGGCTCCCATGTGTGGATTCGTTTAACCGTGTTGTGTAGCTGCATGGGCCTTGTATCAGGCAATAAAGCAAGAATAACGATACTATTATAGATAAATTTTAAATGAAAAATTATACAATTTTAAGACAGGGATAAGAAGAAGAAACAGCAGCATTAGATAAGATAAGTGATGTGATGGAAAAAGAAAAAAAAAAAAAAAAAATCGAAAAAACATTATTAGAGGTGTTCCATTCCTCGTGAAACATAAACATAGACAGCTACATAATATTATCCATGTTTTGTGATGGAGTTACCCTGTTGATTTTGATGCCTTGTAACACTGGAAAAAACATTTTGGTTTTGCAGAGTGAAGAGAACGAAAGCATCGATGCACAAGTGGTGAAGCAAGCAGTGATGCAAGCAATCCAAAACATGGATTAATGAAAGGGAAATTGTTGTAAGAAGAAGAAAGTAGCATGGTGTTTCTGAAAATCTTTGTATTAAATATTAAAAGTTACGTATCCTAGTGAGAGAGTTGAAGTTTGATACTATATTCTGCCAAAATGTAAAGTACCTCTCAATGACCCTTACATGTGATGTGGCTTCTTCGTTTGTAGTAGGAAAGAACAAATGGACAGGGATCGTCCAGGTTAATTGGTGTTTTAATTAGAGTTCAAGGAGTTTGGAAGAAAGAAAGAAAAATATAATATTCTTTTTTGGGTTTCCAAGAAACACACCATTGTCAATTTATGTTTATTAAAGTTTATTTAAGTTCTAATCTTCAATAGTTTTATGCTGGGTGCATTTTAGTTTCGGTATATAGTTAACCGGAAAATAACAAAACATACCAATTTAAAATTAAAGGTTGAATATGAAGGTCTTTTCAATGCTTATTTAAATTTTGGCAACCTATAAAGAGTTGACACGATATTTCAAAATGTAATATCCTTAAATATTACATGGTTGTTTCTTTTTTCTTTTTTTTTTTAATGGGGCTGTAATGTTTGAAATTATTCATAATTTATTCATGACATACCCGTGTATAATGCTATTTTATATATTATAATAATGCATTAGTCTAAGGAATTAAAATATTTGATGTTTGAATCCTTGTAATTCAAATATAAGGTGTTTTCCATAATAATAGTAAACAGCTGTTCGAAATATACGTTAGGAAAACATAATGAGAGAAATGCGGCAACGAAATTTTGTGATATATATATATATATATATATATATATATATATATATATATATATATATATATATATATATATATATATATATATATAATTGAAAGTTATTGTCATTATATTACCGATTTATATAATTCCGATGTGAGAGATTTTGATTTTCTCAAGTTTTCATTGCATTATAGGATCTCCCAATTTTCTTTTCATGCATAATTGAGTTTAGTTCTTGTTTCATGTTTGAAAATGAACAAAAGGTGTTCAGTTTTTGACTATTTTATTCTTTTATTCTTATGTAAACTAATTACTTTAAATTGAGAATAGTATTTATTACAAAAATAATTACGGTAATTTAATCACAAGTATTTTTTTTTCTGTTCGTACATTATCTTTATTATTCTATATTTATTTATTTTTTATTTATGAATCGTGTGCGGTAAAAGAAATGGAGAAAACAGAGCATAGATATTATTGTAGAAAAGTATGATGTAAACATAAAAGAAGACAACTAAAACAAAGATGTTAATTATACTAATTTAGCTCTTAAGTTAGGCTATATCGAATCTTTATCGTGTATAAGATGATTATCAGAAAACACAGCAATTACACATATATTCTTCATTCTTAACTCTCTAAATACTTTCCGACTATTATTTTTCTCAAACTTCTACATGTAGTACATTCATCTCAATAGCTTTTTAAAATTTAATGAAAAAGATTTTAAATTATAACATAAACATTTAATCAAAAAATATTCTTATTATAATTTTTACAAGATTTTTTTTTTATTGTGGTAGAAATAAACTTCTATGTCTTATAACAATTACAGATGAAGCGGTTTTATCAATCAACAAAAAAGAGATAGGAAAAACGTAGAAATATAAACACTTGAGAGGAAAAATATAAATATAACATTTAGACCTCAAATTATTTTAATCACCATAGTAGCAAACTTTAATTATCTTTTACCACATAGAGTAGAAGAAGAGGACAAGAGCAAAGAGAAGAAAATGTAAGAAATTCCTAGTCATCACAAGAGTGATAGACTGACTATAAGGACAAAAGTTTTCAAAAGGTTTTTTAAAGGTGGACCTAAAACATAATAAAAATAGAAGGGTGTTAATGAAGGCCCACAATATCAAATAAAAAATGTTCCCAACTAGGCCCAAAATAAATAACTAAACGCTAATTTATTAAAAAAAATATATTCACAAATATATATTATAATAGTAAATAAAATTAATTATGTAATCAAATGTATATATGAATATATTTTGATCTTGTTACCAAGGTCTAAGCGTCTTTGGTGGATGTAATTATGAGGGGGCAATTTAAATTTTTGTAAGCCATCTATGATTTAAAATATTACCAACGAACCCAGAATCATGTAGTGAAAACAAGGAAATTGCAAAAGTTAATGAATTTGCAAAGAAGGAAAAAAAAGAAACACATGGTTGCCATTATTAATTCACCAAACAACATGGACAAATTTCAGTGAACACAGTAACATAACTGGAACAAAGTTTGAAGTTACTACACAATGATACAAAGAACACTCTAATAAGTGTTCATCACCCTTTGATTTATTTAGTTCTACGACACAGTCATATATAATACATACACCTTCCATTTTTTTTTTCTTCTCCGGATCAATTAGCCATCACCTGATCCTGCAATATTGTGCAACCTATTAAACATCAAGTAAAATAACTAAAGAATTTAAACTGATATTACTATCTAACTCAGTTGATGGTGGTAATAAGAGAAAGTAAAAATAGAAAATAAATGAAAGATTCATTACTCTAAATGTATTGAATGTTTTATATTCACTGTGAGTCAATTTCGTTAAGCAAAGGGATGAATTGGAACTTTTATAAAAACATAATTCACTGTGACGCTTGCAGGTTTTGACAAGTCTGCGACGTGGGTGTGGACACAAGCCACCATGGTCCACGTCCTTTTGTTTATTCTTTGTGAAACTCTCACTTTATCTCCTTTCACTGCATTTTGATTTCCCCATTTGCGAGCCACCACTACCAACCGGCCACCGAGTGAACTAGCAGCCATCAAACCAGAAAACCGTTGAACCAAATTGATGTTAAACCTACTTCTCACATGTTCTTAGAAGTGTCAATTTGACATATATCCCATGGATCATACTCAACGCATTCTTAAATAAATTATCCTTCTAAATAAATGGGTTAAAAAAGTCTCACTATCCTAAGCTCCTTCTTAAAGAGGGTTAGAGGATGGTTAAAGTGGATTTGACCTTATTACAAGACTTTAATAAAATATTAAACATTTTTCCTAATAGTACAAGTCTTCACAATATTTTAAATTATAAATTGAGCTTCAAATATTTTACCTTAATTATAAATTTGGTTCTCATTTAATTTTTACTATTTGCAATTTAATATAAAAAAGTTAGTCCCCAACCCAACTTGTATGCCTGGGCCAAACCATCTCAACTTAACATGGGTACAAACTTGCACTACAAGAAAATTGTGATTATCTACTGATACTTACATAAAAATTTAAATTTGTAGGTAAATTAAATATTATGTACGGATTTTATCTACGGATATATAATATTAATTTATGTATGGATTTTTTCATAGATAACGTAAAAAAAATACCTACTGATTTTACATACGGATTCAGAATAAATAATTATTAAAAATTAAACTCCAAAATAACACTCTGAACTAAGTCACTCAAATATTCTTCCACCGGCGCTCACTCTCAAACATTTTGTCCTACTTACTAAATCTCACTCAAACATATAAATGTGATATTCTCTTACCATTTTGCATATTAAAACGATGCTTAAAATATTTTTTAGTACCCAAATACTGAACAAGGAAATCATGTGCATGGCAATCAAACAATGGATTAAGATGATGAAGAACAACATAATTCATCTTCTCTTTATTAGTGTTAGGGAAATTTAGACTTATGTTAGGAAATCTTTCTTAGATATATTATCACAAGACTTTTTTTATTTAAATGGTTGGATTTTGTAATTTTTGGATTCTTTTACATTGTTTAACCTAGGTACGAATGTTGTATGTTTAAAATACTTTTTTAATGAATGATTCTTATATATTTATAAATTTTCTTAATGTAACAAAACTTTTGTGATGAATTTCAATGTCCATGATTGCAAAAATGTTGCAGGGAAAAACTACTGACACGAAACCTAATGGATAAATTACCTACGGATTTATCGGTAGGTAATTATCTATGGATTTATTGGTAGATAATTATCTACGGATTTATCGGTAGGTAATTACCTACGGATATATCCATAGATAATTATCTACGGATAAATCTGTTGGTAAGTTAGTTACGACTATTTTACCTACAAATTTTTGTTCGTAGATAATATGTAGGTAAAATTGTTTTACCTACAAATTTTAAGGATTACATACGAATTATGGCTGTAGATAATAACATTTTTTTCTTGTAGTGTTGTTTGATATGAACTTGGTTCAACATTGACCCAATGCGGGTCCAACTTAACTCAGCCCAATATTGATATGACTCAACTTGTCCAAATGTGAATCTAACTCAACTCAAGAAAATGTGAGTTCAACTCAACTAGCCTTAAGATGGTCCAAATCGATTTAGTCTTATGAGGGCCCATATCAGTATGAGTGACTCGATTTGACTTGGCTCGACTCTACTTGACCAAACATTGACACAACTTTACTCCACCCGACCTAACCCAAGGTGAGTCTATAATTCAACAAAGTATGAGGTGTGGCTTCACATGACTCGACAAGAGATGGGTCTGACTAGACTTAACATGAGTGGACTTAACTCAACTCGGCCCAAGGTGGGTCTTGCTTGACTCGTGCAGAGGTGGGCCTAACATGAATTGACCAAAGGTTGGTCTGACATGACTTGGCCAAAGGTAGGCTTAACTCAACTTAGCATGAAGTGGACTTGACGCTATTTGGCCCAAGTTAGTCATTAACTAACTAACCAAAGGTGGGTTTGACTTGACTCAGTCTCAGGTGGACCTAACTCTACTATACCAAAGTTAAAGCCAACCTAACTCAGCCTAAGGTGGACCCAAACTAAGTCAGCCCAAGGTGGGCCCAAATTAATTCATCTCGTGGTGGGCCTAATGTTAAACGACCCGAGATTAGCTTGAACTAACTTGGACTGAGGTGCCTTTGACCTAACTCGACCCTAGGTAGGACAAAGAGGACTCAACTAGAGATGGGCATAACTCTAAACAACATAATATGGGTCTATCACAACTAAGCTAAGCGTGGGTCTGACTTGATTCGACTCAACTTAGCCTGATGCAGGCCCAACTTGCCTCAACCTAAGGTGAGTTTGACTTTACTCAACTTAAGGTGTGCCTAACTATATTGAGCCAAGGGTGGACTCAACTCAATTAAGTTGGAATTAGGTTTGAATCGACTTGGCAAGAGATAAGCCTAACTCAATAAAGCTTGAGGTAAACTAGATTTGGTTCGGCTTGACATGAGCCTGATGTGAGCTTGACTTGACTCGATCTAACGTGGAAGTGACTCTACTTGGACTGATGTGAATCCAAAGTGACTTAACTCAACTTGATTGAGCTTAAGTGGCCATACTTAACTCAATATAAAGTGCTCCCGACTTGCCTCAACCCTATGAGGACCCTACTTGACTCGACTCAACCATATGTGGACCCGACCTGACTTGACCTACCCATTTTGTGGGCCTAACTCGACTCCACAAAATTTGGGCTCGACTTGACTATGTCCATTGTGAGCTCAATTCAACTCAGCATAATGCAAACTTTATCAACTTTTGTTTGACCTGTACGTAGCCTGACTTGGACCCAATCCAAATGACCTACCTGAATTGGGTTTAACCTGAAGTTAAACTCATTTTCATAAATCGGTTCATGGGACTTTTGTTATTATTTTGGCCTTATAAAATCTTTTTCTATGAACTTTTCAATGTTGTGAACTTTTTGGATGCCAATCCATGGGGTTACGACCAAACCCTATAGATTAGGCGAAATTGAAAGTTTGCCCTTAATAATGCTTGTTCCACAGTAATTTTTTATAAGTAAATATTTATATTAGTCTTTAAAAAGTGATTGTGTACGTTAATTGATCTTTGAATAAAAATTGTTATATAAATGAATGTTTGAAATATGAATTTATAGTATTTAAATCTAGTTGATTCTTGATAAGTAAATATAATTTTTTTCCTTATATTTGATATGAAACCATTCATGTATAAGGAAAACATGAAAAAATTATTCTTGTACAATAATCTTTTGTATATATTCAAGTATTTACACATTCTTACATAATACTCTTTTGTATAACTATCATCAGATGTGATATAACTCATTTAGATAATCTAATAAAACACATTGAATTTAAAATGTAAATACAATTAACTTACTAAATTGAATTAGTTTTTTTATCCAAATTAAATCTACTTTATATTTAAGTTTTTATATTATATTTAAATTTAATTTTAGAATTGATTTAAGTTAAACTCAACCCTACAAATTCAATTTGATGTAGGTGAAGTTTTACCAACGCAGTCAATGGGATTAACTCGATCAAACTCTATTTAATATGGACTTGGTCTGATCCAACCTAAGTGAAGCAGGCTTAACCTAATCAAACCTAACCTATATTTTGGCTTAGGCCAGGCTTAACCTAGTCTAACATGGGCTTAACCTGACTCTAGCCAATCTAAGACTATCTTGGCCTAACTTAATCCCAACTTAACCTAACGTTGGCCCAACTAGGCAAACATAACCCTAACCAAACCTAACATATATATATATATATATATATCTGTGTGTGTGTGTGTGTGCGTGTGTGTGTGTGAGCCTAGTTCAATCAAGTATTATTTGGGTTCAATCTGACCCAGTTCGACCTTGCATGACTTTAATCTAACCCTACTTTTCTTGACCTTGACTTAACCCAATCTACGTTAGAGTTGACTCAACCTAATTTGACCGTGGATTCACTTGACCTGATGTGGAAATAGATTGACTTAATCTTTTAACTAGGGCTTGATCAAATTCGCCATATTTGAGCTTGACTCATCTTGACTCGACTGAACTCCCACCCTTCTTGGGTTTGGCCCAACTTAGGGTAGCGTTTAACTCCCTTGACTTAGCCTGGCATGGACATGGGTCAAGTCAACTTGACTTAGGCTCATCCAGATTTTGTCTGACATAGACTTGGGCTAACTTGTAAAGACCTAATCCATATCCACATTATCATTACTTGAGCCTAGGTTGGCTCGTCTTAATTGAAACCAAACTCAACTTGACTAAGGCTTTGACCAGATAATGCTAACTTAGGCTCGGGTAAATTCAACCTGTTGTGTATTCACCCCAACTTGTCCTACTATGGACCTAGGCTGAATCAGTCAAACTACAACCTGAGTTGATTCAACTTAAAGTACAAGTAGAATGACTTAGCCCAGCATGGACTAAGGTTAACTCTAGCTAACTTAAACGCATTTTAAAATGGCCTTACCTAAGCCAACTCAGCCTAACTTAGGCCTGAGCGGATTCATCTCAATGTGGAATCTGACCAACTCATTCTGACCCAAGTTTTCCTAATTTAGCTTAATGTGGAATTGAGTTGCCTCAACTTGGCGTGCGTTCGAGCTTACTAAACCTAACATGAGCCATGCTTTACTAAACGCGATTTAGGCTTATCCTAGCTTAAGCTAGGTCCAATTGACTAGGCCAAACTTGGGTTTAGCTTGATTTGAAATGACATGGCTCTTTCCAAACTCAGCCTAACCAAGTCCCAAGGCAACCTTAAAGTGCTAGCAATGACTTGGTTCAATCTTGACCACAACAAACTTGACTCAAACTAAGCCTATATTAACTCGAGCTAACTTGACCTAGCTCATTTCAACTTGATATAGGTCTAACTTTTCAACCTAACTTAGCTCAACTTATGTCTCACCCAACTTGGCTTTATTTGCACTGACATGGGCTCGACCCAACTTAGCTTGCTTGTACCTTACTTCAACTTAGCTTAGTCTTACTTGACTTGGCTTCTCCTCAACTTAGACTAACCTATGTCTGGCCTAGCCTAATTTAATTTAGGTCCAACCTAGTCTACTTGGGGTCTACAATAGATAAAGTTTGGTCTAGCCTAACTTGACTTTCGTGTGGTCTAATTAGATTTTTGATGGGCCTGAATTTGTCCAACCTAACATGACTTGTGGCCCAAACATGCATGAGTTAGTCTTGTCTTACTTGAGTTTGGTTCGACCTAACATTTCACAACTTGAACTAATTAAGACTTTTTTTTTTATTTTGAATTTGCAAAATTTGAAAAGTTATCCAATATATATCCAATTCAAATTCAATCAATGGATTGTGTTTAAAATTCAAAAATATAGATTTGAATTTGAGATCAATTCATTAAAATAGATTCAAAGTAACAAGGATTTGGATAAAAATGAATTGGATTCTTTTACTTACCCCTGAAATTCTTATTTGTTAATAATATTTTGTATTAATATTATACTCTTATGTTTGGTTTTACTATTTATTCTTTTAAATATTAATTATAATATTATTCTCATATTTGTTTTAGAATGTTATTTCCATATTTTGTTTTTGCAATTTGTTATTTTATCTATTTTTCTATATAGATGATTACCATTATAAATCAAGCAATAAAATAAGAGAACACAAATTGATTTTATTAAAATGTGTTTCAAAAGTAAGTAAAGTTTTTTACGGTTGAAACTTTGAGTGTAAGTGTAATTTATGTGATTTTACATTTAATAAATTTTACACAGGGATTAAGACGTACATGCTAAAAGTAATAAAGTAAGAGTTGGACTTTGTTTAAAAAATAATAGACAATGAAACAAGTTGAAAACTAAGAAGTCAAAGAAAAATTATGCTTCTGTATGATCATGATAGACAAAAAGATAATTGGACGTATTTGAAAACAAAAATACATCATTTAAAACTTTTGTTTTAAAAAAGTCAAACAATGCATGATTTTGATTATACATGATAATAACAAGTATAGAACATGTGTATACTTCTTTTGTAGGACAAAAGTGTTTACTCAACAATAGATCATGTAAGACATAAGTATTTAATTTGCTAGACGATACAATAATGAGAAGTCTTATTTTATGTCTGATAAGCATATGTTTGTTCAAACAATATTCACATAGATTTAAACTATCATTGTATTTCACAAATATATATATATATATATATATATATGTGTGTGTGTGTGTGTGTGTGTGTGTGTGTGTGTGTGTGTGTGTGTGTGTGTGTGTGTGTGCGTGTGTGCGTGTGCTTATTCTATGTTGCAACTAATGTATGTTTTCTTCTTTTGTTAATAGGATTCACATGAGTTAAATTTGTTTTGCTTCATAAACTCCCTAACAAATACTTTGTTAGCCTTGAAAAAGTCTATATGCTTCATATACCTTTGTGCTTTATCCAAGGATCTAGCTATCAAGATGTTGCTTAGAAAAGAGAGGAGCATTTAATGCATGTTCTATGTCCAAGCTACTAAGAAGTAAGGAAGACCTTCAAGTAAATTTTAAGTTGTTTAACGACTATTAAAGGATTTACAATAACTCTTTTCTTCAACACCTATATTTATTATCCTTTTTAAAAGAATAAAAAGGATCTTAAGTCATAATTTGTAAATGTTAACACTCTTCCAAAATATTTTGTGCCCTAATAGCTTTGCAAGGAACATTGTTATGTTAGTTTAGCAAACTAAAATAGAAAGCTTAAATATTATACATGTCGAAAGACTCAAACCCTCTTTGGTGAGCAAAACACATGATCTTTTGATCATACCCAAGATAATTTATCTTATCCAAAAGTGGTCAAGTGTTGACCAAATATTGAAGAATACTTGATGGGCTAGTCAGAGGGCTACATTCCAACATAATATTCGTACCAGTTAGTGAAGAGTAACTACCATTGTAACTTGTATAATTAGTATGCTTAGTCAATTCAATTAGTTAATTGAGAACTAGACTAGACTTTGTTTACACTATCAGATAAATCCATATAAAATCATTTCAAGTAATTTTTTCAATCCTATTATGTTTATATTGCATGTTATTACTCCTACACTAACTTAAGAATGAAAAGTTTTCAAACTCAATGTTTAAAAAGGTTTTTGACATGCCATATGTTAAATATAAAAGTATTGTCTAAACACATATTTGTAGATAATATCTCCAAAAACTATGAAAAACTTTTAAATACAATAACATCAAAAAAACAAAAACTATGAAAAACTTTTAAATACAATCTTGATATTTTATTCTTGAATTTTTTTAGATATAATATTAAAAAATTACTTTTAATTTTTAAAGAGTGTTAGTTTTATATTGATGGATTTGATATCCATCCTTCAATAGAGAACCCTTAACAGATGGATTGATCTTTTATTAAATAAATTATATGAGTTCGATTTTTTAATAGATAAAAGTGAATTAATAAAAATTTTATAACAACGATTCCTGTAATATAAAATAGAAATATATTAAACAAAAATTATAAAATTAAAACTGAAGTAATATGCTCATTTCATTTTTGAAATAAATATAATTCTTAATATGTTTTCTTTAATCACTTTTATAATATATATATATATTATATATATATATATAGCGATGGCAACAGGACGGAGTGGACACGAGTTTCGCTATCCCATACCTATTCCCATCCCCATACTCATACCCAAACTCAACGAGTATCAAACTTTTGTCTCATCCTCATCCCTACTGACTAACGGGTATAATCTCGTACCTATACCCATTTTCTTGCTACTTCAGTATTAATTTTAACTAATTTTTATAAAATAATAACAAATTATGGTAAAGGAAACATAATATTATCAAATATTCAATATTAGAAGGATGATTATTTCTTCAATATCAAATACTTTAAAATAAATTATAATTGTTTACATTTTAGATTATAATACCAAATAAAATTTCATGAGAACCAAAACAATTACTAAATTTGCAAATATTAATGAAAAATAGTTGATAAAATTTATAAATATTTTTTTAAAATGTAAAAGAAAAACAAATATTCAAATTAAAATATATTTTAAATGTTTGTTTACTTCGATCTTTTAAATTCTAATAAATCACTTTTTTATACATTAATAAAAGTTATGATACATCATTTGATTAAAATGATACAAAGAACAAATAATAATCATAATAAAAGTTTAAAATAAATTATAATTGTTTACATTTTATATTATAATACTGTAAGGCCCAGTTTTCTTTTCTGCCCTAACGTTTAAGGGCTGGCCTTAATCTGTTGGGCCTAAGGGTTGGCCCATAGGGTGCTAAGGCCCCTAAAGCTGCCAGGGTCTTCCATTCGGCCCTCATTCTTGCAAACACAACTCCCTAACACTCTCCCTTTCTCAACAGAACGTTCTGCTAGGGTTTAACCCCGATCTTGGCCAAGGTTGCTCAAGCTCAGTATTGTTTTCCACTCCGTGTAACTGATTCTCAAGCTCGTACCTACACTATATAAAGCTTATTTCGTATTCTTCCATTTAGGGTTCCATAGTAACCCCGTTCTTTTATTGTTCCGCTGTTCTTCCAGTTTCTAAGTTTGTTCCTCGAGCTTTTTGCACTTCGCAGTTGGTGTTGAAGCCCTTTGTTCACCCTTTCCAGGTAAGGGAAGCTAGGGTTTACAGTTATTTACATTTTTCGTATGCCTTCTGAGTTTGAATCATATGCTTGAAGTATGCTCGTGGTTTGATTGCTTGGTATTGGTAAAAGTGTGACTCTTGGTGTTGTTTCTGCGTTTTCCACGAGTGAACAATGGCGGGCACTGGTTTTCTCACCCAAGCGAGCATGCCTCGCCTAGGCGAGACTAACAGAGGCTCGCCCAAGCTTTTCTGTGCGAACTGTCGCTCAGGCGACTCGCCTTCATTTTGAGCGATGTGTAATCTCGCTTAGGCGAGAAGGAGCTCGCTTGAGCGAGAATTCACAGGTGCCACTGTTTCACTGCTCGAGCTCTCGCGTAGGCGAGAAGGGGCTCGCCTGAGCGAGAGGATCTCACTCGCCTGAGCAAGACTGGGTAGGTTTTGTGCTATAACGTGAATGGCCAATGATGTGGTTGCTTGTTCGCCTGACTTGAATGTTTTACTAGAAAGGTTTGAGGGGTGATGCCTTAATTAATATATGAGGTTGGGATGGGAATGATATGTTGCTTTATCGTGTATGAATTTAAAAGCATGAGTTGTATGATTTGTGGTTTATACATGATATTAGTATTATGAGAACTCTCTGATTTGGTTGGTGAAACATGTGCAAAGTGTGAGTAGGGCGTAATTCCATGACTCTTGTAGTGAGAGCTCATGGTGGTGCCTCATCTGTTGGACATAATCCCATGGACCTTCCTAGTGAGAGTCAATGGTGGTGCCTCATTCTAGTGGACTTAATTCCTTGAACCTCGTGGTGAGAGTTCATGGTGGTGTCTCAACATAAGGACGTAATTCCACGCGAGTATCATGGTGGTGCCTCAAGGCCAAGACGTAATTCCACGAAGGCCACGTGGTGGTGCCTCATGTAAGGGTGTAATTCCGCGAAGGCCTCGTGGTGACGCCTCACTACTAGGACATAATTCCACTATATCGTGATGGTGCCTCATTTTACGTATCTGGATAGTCAAGTCTTGGGGTCTCAAATGATTTGGTAATCTGTGGGTGAATGTCTGTCATTTGTGTCTGACTATGAAACTACATGTTGACTGTTATGATATAAGATTCCTTTACACTAGCTTACCCTTTTGCTTGCTTGTATGTTTTGTGTGGTTTTCTCTATTGCGATGATCATCAATTTCATTGATGTGAGCAGATGTGAGAATCCCTAGCAGTAGTAATGATGGTAGAGACGCTGTAGCTTGATGAATCTTGGACAAGTATCAGGCTCACTTTGGGGCCACACCTTTTGGAGTTTTAGTAGTTTAAGTTTTTTTCGCTCTTGACGAGACTCTGTATCTTGTTTTAGGCCATGTGGAGCCTCTTCCTTTTGTTATGAATATGTTGGGTATTGTGTACTTCATATCCTAAATTTCCGTACTCTCTGGATATTTATGTATGTGGCATTTTATTAAATTGGATTTATCTATTTAATTGGGACGTTATAAATACCAAATAAAATTTCAGGAGAACCAAAACAATTACTAAATTTGCAAATATTAATGAAAAATAGTTGATAAAATTTATAAATATTTTTTAAGAAATATAAAAGAAAAATAAATATTCAAATTAAAATATATTTTAAATGTTTGTTTACTTCAATCTTTTAAATTCTAATAAATCTCTTTTTTATACATTAATAAAAGTTATAATACATCATTTGATCAAAATGATATACAAAGAACAAATAATAATCATAATAAAAGTTTAAAATAAATTATAATTGTTTATATTTAGATTATAATACCAAATAAAATTTCATGAGAAGCAACACATTTATTATATTTACAAACATTAATGAAATCTAGTTGATAAAATTTAAAAATATTTTTTAAAAGATATAAAGGAAAACAAATATTCAAATTAAAATATATTTTAAATGTTGGTTTACTTCAATCTTTTAAATTCTAATGAATCTCTTTCTTGTACACTGATAAAAGTTATAATACATCATTTGATCAAAATGATACAAAGAACAAATAATAATCATAATAAAAGTTTAAAATAAATTATAATTGTTTACATTTTAGATTATAATACCAAATAAAATTTCATGAGAA
>Ga0214545_1002822_pt1 | contig 33367 bp, 18 predicted proteins | sample CNSS4metaG_FD_160064 | JGI IMG/M metagenome (GOLD analysis project Ga0214545, IMG submission 160064) | Root nodule microbial communities from cowpea collected in UCLA plant growth center, Los Angeles, California, USA - CNSS4 | ecosystem: Host-associated > Plants > Roots > Nodule | place: USA...
CTATAAAAAAATAATAATATAAATATTTTTTTTTAAATTAATATATATATATATATATATATATATATATATATATATATATATATATATATATATATATATATATTACATTAGACTACAAAGACAAGTAAAAAAAATAATTTAATTAAATTTTGAGTCTTCATAAAATTGTTAAGTATTTTCAATTAATTTTTGTAAAAAATAAATATAAAAATTATTATTATGTTTTTTTAATCAAATCTCTATTCTTAATTAGAGTCAAATAATTATTTAATGTTATAATATCAAATATATAATACTGTGAATTTCAAGAATATAAAAAATAAAATTCTAAAATTTCAATTATTTTATGTTTTTTTTATATATTAAATAATAAAAAATCAAATTAATAATTAAAAAATATCAAATAATGATGATAAAAAATATAATTTACAATGAAAACTGAACTGAAAAATATAATATTAGATAAAACAAACTTTTAAATAAAAATTCAATTAAAAATACTTAATTATAAGAAACTTATAGAATTTAAGTAAGTAATTTTTTATATTTTTTTAGACAAAGATAGTAACATTCTTCGTAGAAAATCAGATTTATATTACTCTAATCGAAAGATGTATAACGAAAATTAAATTAATTAATTTTGAAATGATCTAAATCCAAAATTTTGAAATGATTTAATTTTAAAATTTATTGAAAATTACGAGTAAAAGTATATTTAACCTTTGATTTCATCTATATAACATTAACCCATATTTGATTTTATCGGATACAACATTATTCTAATTTAATTAATAGTTTCACACAATCTTATCGATATTGAAATTCTTAAAATAAATTCTTACCCTTCAGAGTCTTATCTCAACAGAAATATGGGAATCTTACAAATAAAATAACAAATAACAGTTGCAACATTACAGTTTCATCTAAAAGCTATAAAGTAGTTTAAAAGAATGTTTGCTCTCATGTATGAAATATCCAAATTGAAGTTTGACACAAGAAAAAGAGAGACTTTTTTTTTTTTTTTTTATTAAAGTGTTTTGGAATTTACCTCAACTACAAACGAAAGTAAATTTAAGGCTATTTTTAAACAACAGTTATTATTTTCAAATAATATAGTATTTATTCGCTGCTAATTATAATTTTTTTCATAAAACCCTATTCACACAGGCTTCTTAAACTTGTTTGCCTATATTTTTAGTGAAAACTCTATGTTTAAAAACATTATAGTACATAAATTTTCAGCAAGAAAAACTCAAAAAAAATTTAATATTTTTTTATGTAGGAAAAAAACTTATGCTGCATATCGTATTTTTGTGAGTGGATTAGCTAGGATTAATATTTGGTAAATTTCATGTAAGTTTGAAACATAATTTTCATTTTTAACTTTCAAAAATGAATGTGCAAGATTTTTACATTTTCAGATATTAAGATAGTAGTTTGTCCCAGAAATTATAAAAACTTAAGATATAAAACAACTTCTCTGTACTAATGGGACCGGAGTTTCGTCAGATTTTCATTAAAGTAAGGCACAAAAGTTTGAAAGTTGAAACATTCAAGCTATGATTTTTATTTATTCATGACATGCAATTTCCCTTTCATTGCAATAATGAAGTCAACCATCAACAACCAAACATTATTGAATTGACATGTACTGAATTACAATCACAAAAATCAGAAGCTAAGATCAAAACTCTACAATGGTTAAGGGTCATGGTGCAATCCAAATAAATAAACGTGAAATAACAAATAAATAAACTCTAAAACTATGTATGCATAATTGTTTTCTAATAAATAACCTACAGTGCAAAAATCATGAGTTGATTCAATCTTTTAACCAGAACAGTATCAAAAGCTAAAAACAGAGAAGCATTTAGCCATGTGCAACCGAATTGCACAGATGGACTCTGAAATAAGAAAAAGAGAATGAGACAAGTTTTTTTACATTTCTGATCATAGAGAATAGTTACAGGTAGCTGTGGCACTAAGTACAAAACTCAGATGCAGTTTTACACATCAATGAAACTCCAATTCTGATTGAAAGACAATACCAGAAAAAACATAATGAAATGTATCTAAGTTTTTGTTTTTGCATGAGGTTGTCTCTCAATCCAACAAATGTTTTGGTGGCAAGATTCTAGATGGATCAGCAAACCTAGCTGAGAAGGAACGAGGGAGGTTGTCTGGTTCCATCCACCCCATTCCTTGATCAAAGTTCATTGAGTATGTCTGTGGATCATAAACACCCTCCATTGAAGTTGGAGAACTGAACACTCTTTTCTTATCTGCTGATCTTTTCAGTTTTCTCCAAAGCATCTGCCACACTGTTTTTGTGCCATCATAGTGAGGTTTTGTGTAGCTCCGACCTAACTTGATGTCTTGTGTCCTTTGACTTCTTGAACCAAACCAGTACTTCTTCACATCCATTTGATGAGATTTCCAAGTTCTTCTTCACACCTAAAGCTGCAAATAAAGATGAGATTTTCTATATAGGCACCAAGTATGCAGAGGCAAAGTCACATGCAGAGTGAAGGAGCTTCTGCATACAAGGATGTGTATTATTGGGGACAAAAGATGGGGTTTTTCACTGACCCTTTTGGTCCTTTCTTTTTAGGCTTTTCAGAGCCTAACTACCCTGTTTTAAATGTGAAGTCCCTTTGTTTAAGATTTGGTATTTTTAATGTTATCTCTAATATAATAATATGTTGGGTGACATTAAGTCTGAACCGCCGCCAACCATGACAGGAAGCAGTTTGGATTCTAGAACAGACGCATGTGACAACCACATTGGAAGAAAAAGATAAGTCTCTATGTGCCAAAATAAAACAGCCAAAAGAGTCATTGTTTGGTAGCTGCCTAACTCTCCCTCTGTGTTCTCACTTGGATTGGATCCTTTGAAATGTCATAAAAATATTAGGTTTTATCAAGAGTGACACCTCTCAACTTTATTCATGACACCTCATTTTATGTTTCTGTCATCTTGTGTTTTCTTGTTGTACCATCACAAGATGGAATTCCAAATGATGTTATTCTATGACATATATTCCTTTCATAAATTTCAGATGTACTGTGCTGAGAGCATCTTTTGGGGAATTTAAGCTTTTCTACCAATTTTTATATGGCAAAAGCAAATACATCTGCTACAGATTTGATTTCATTTCCACCTTTATTTTTCAACAGTAAAGGGTAATAATATACAGTCTTCTATGACTATACAGTTTTCATGATTTAGATAAATAAAAGTCAGTAACATGACAAGTCACAACATACGACTAAAGTGAATGAAGATAATGATATTTTTTTTTTGTTTTGATTTGGACTAAGTGGGTTGAATAAACTTGCAGGACCAATAAATCACTGTCATGACGCAACTACCAATATATTTGCTCATGCAAAATGCGTACATAAACAAAGGATGGTTAGAACTTGAAAAGCTGAGGCAAAATTTTCACACAAGATTGATGATTCTGCACGTCAAGCTAAAATATGAACGCCTTCTTGTGTGAGGACAATAACACACACTACATAGGTTCGGAATACATAAACTAAACTTCACAAAAGTGGACAAAAAAACTTGATTTTCATGCACCACCACCCCGTGACTGTGTGATTGATTTCAGTTTCTCATAAGCATCAAAACAGGCATGAGAATAGTCTGATAAAGCACGGAAGAGTTCAGGCAAGCGAGTTTTGAAACTCTGTAGTGATTTCTCTCGAACCTGAACACAATGTTTTTGGTGAGATTCAATTTCCTCTTCTAATTTCTTCTGCAAGCTCTCAACAACAAATTGTCTCTCCGAGACAGGGTTGTTTGTGTTCACTTCCTCTCCTCTTTCATGTTCTGCTTCTTCAGGCCCCTTCCGCAGTAAATGCTTCTGGTACCATTCCTCAAAGGCTTGTTTTTTCTTTAAGTATTCCTTTCTGGTTTCCTCACACCTCTCCTTCAACTTCATCTCTTCCTCCTGCTGAAGTATGATGGTCTTTATCACAGCAGCAAAGGAGGAAATAGCAGATTTGGCAAGCTCATCAGGAAGCTTGTCAACATAATCATGCCACGCGTGGAGAAGGTATTGGATTGGCGGATTCTGCACCTTCGGCGGCGATGATATTTTCTCTTTAAGGTTGCTTTCAATAGGGATGAGATTCAATTTTAGCCAGCTGTTAAGAGCTTTGATGTAATGCTTTTGTTGAGTCACAAGCTTCTCAAATTGTAAATGCCATTCTTGGACGACATTCCAAAGTTGCACGGTGCGTTCGTAATGATGCTTTGTTGTTTCCTTAGGAGCTTGAGAAATATCAAGTGATTTGAGATCCGTAACTATTTTCAGCTGGCTGTCATGATATGTGCACATGTGTTCCCACATATTTGCCATCCTGAAGAAAAAGCAAGTGGATTCACAATTAGGATCCATTAATGGTGCAAGAGAAAACAATCACAAGCCATGAATTAAAAATTCTGGATTCAGTTGTAGTAAGCATAAGAGCAAATTGAAAGCTAGGGATGTAAACATGTCATATTATTCTTATTTTAGTAATGAAATGTTCATCGGTCTACACACTCAGCAACAGAAAAAAGACAAAATAAAACAATTTAGTAGCAAAGCAAGATAAAAACAAAACACAAAAATACACGCTCAAAATTTAGGATCTAGTAGTAGCGTCTAGGCATTGAGAACAACTAGGAAACTATACATGTATAGTAACATAACTCTTATTAGTGATTAATTGTATTCTATAGTAAAAAAATGGACTTCAGTACCCAAGGTCAGAATTTAAATGGCTCATAAACTGCCAAGAACTAAACTTCATCATGAAAGGTTTTTTAAGGTTAAAAAACCAATTACTAGGATGCTGGATTATATTATGCTCCAATGTTTCACATTTGAAACTAATTTAGGTCTACAAGCTAGAAGTTTGGAACACTGCCAATCCTGAAAGAAAGTTCACAATAAAATATCAAATGCTACAGAATAGTACCATTGCATCTCTTAAAATTTCTTATGAGTAATACTTACTCAATAACAAGAGCCACAAGTTTTGGATACAGTTGAGCATCTCGAATCTGGTTCACTTCTGAAACTGTTGAGTCCATGGACTGCATGTCAACAATATATCTTGTATGCAAATGACTAACGGCTGCTTTAGTTTTTTCCAAGGATTCAGCGCTGGCACCACGCTTCTTCTGCTTGTTTAGAATTGCAACTTTTCTCTGATACTCGAACTTCATAAGCTCACCTTGCTGTTGACAAGGAGTAAAGTTTTGTGACTCAAAATCATAAATCAACAAAACATGAATACAAATATCAGAAAAAGGTACATGTAATGATAGTGTAAAGCATATTTACATTGTCATCTAATCACAAACCTTCATGTATGTTAAGTTCATAGACTTCAATAATAACTAGCTTAAAAATCATACTAATGATAATGTTTGAATGATTGACAACATAATTTTCTTTACACAGATAATGTCAAAATATTGAACTCAAAGAAAATATTAATACTATCAAGAATGAAAAAAATGAAACATAATGAAAAGGGTAGCAAGATCATGAACGTTGACACCTACCTTGACCTCTTCATAAAGTTTCTTTTCCCATGCCAACAACTTGTCCAAAACAGTGGCATGAGTTTCATACTCTTCGGAATCAATATCATCTTTCCCAGCATCCCCATTGGATACACCTTTGAACGACCTGTTCCAAGTTATGACGCGCATAACCCTAGCAGAATGATCAATGTGCCCTGTTCATATCACCACCACATGAAATTAAACAATCTCAACAATTCAACAAACTTCAAAACAGAAAGAAACAAATCACCCCTACCGCGATTATCAGCAAAATTGGAATGATAATGCAACCTAGTAGCCTCAAGCATCTTGGTAACTTCTTGAGCACTCTCGGAAGCCTTCAAAAAGTGATCATCAAGCACACCGAGAATCTGCATCAGAGTAACGGAAGGAACCACCTTTATCGCTCTCCTAAACTCAGCTGGAGCAGTTTTAGAATGCTCAATGTGCTTCTTTGCCTCACTTATCTCATCATGCTCTTCATGGATATTTTCGTGTACATGTTCCTGCACTTTCTCCGGGGTTTTAGGCTCAACCTCGTCTTCAACCACATTCTCCATTTTACCCTCATCATCACCATTATCATCATTATCGTTATTATCATCGTCATCATCTTCAGCATTGAGAGAAGCTCCAGGCATGTTGTCCACCATGAAGAAGTAATCCCAAGCCATGCCCTTAGACTCTGGCATCGGCGGCGGCGGTGTCTTCATCTCCGGCGACAAGGATCCGGCGGTTTTCTTCCCCGGCTTGGGGGTTTCTTCTTCCTCCTCCTCGGCGATGGTGAGCGGAACGGGGCTGCTGTGGTGCATGGCGCCGGCGGGCATGGTGGCGGCGCGCGTGAGCGGTACAGGGGAGAACTCGGGGAGCGGCGGGGGCGGGGGAGGAAGGGAGTCCTCGATGGGCGGCGGGGGTGGCGGCGGAGGGCCAGAGGTGACGGTGGGAGGATCGAGGGGCGGCGGAGGGTGGGGGTCGTGTGTCTCGCCGAGTGCGTAGTCGCTGAGGGCGGCGCCGGTGTTCTTGAGTGCGACGGCGTAGCCAGAATGGCCGGCGGCGAAGGCGTTGCGGGCGACGACGGCGTCCTTCATCAAGTTCTTGCGGTCCTTACAGCGTGACACGGATTCCTCGTTGTCTATTCGGGACTGTGCGCAACCCATTTCGGAAAAGTCGGAGGTTGTTGTTTCGGGAGGCAGAAATGTAGTACGTTGTCACAAAGAAGATGTGAATGAGTTTGGGATCGAAACGGTGTCGTATAGAAATCGGAAACGAGTTCTTGAGATCTCAGAGAAGCGCACAGGAGAGAGTGCGGTGTGAAGCAGAGAGAGTGAGTGAGTGTGCAGAGTGACACAGGAAAGGACACAGATTCGGTTATTCGCCGCGACTCTGAATTTTTATGCTACTCGCTCAATTTAGCTATGAGGTGTCCCCGTCGATACAATTTTAAAATAACGGTCATATTTCTTTTTCTTTTCTTAATAAAACTTTTTTCTATTTGAGTCTATTACAGATTAAATTGGTTATTAAAGTTTATCATATCTATTTATTATAATAATGAGGAAACACATTAAATTACAAGTTTTTTTAAGAAAATTAAAACTACAAAATAAAATATAGTTAAATATGACTGACTATGGAAAAAGGTTGTTAGGTGTTTTAATATGGAATTAACACCAGCTTATTTATTTATTTAGGCCTGGACATGTTTAAATTCCATTTTTGAATTGCATTTTCGAATACGAATTTCATTTTCAAATATAAATAAGTTTTTCTGATATATTACTCTGTCATATCCAACATCTTCTCCATCTAGGTTTTTAAATTTAAATTTGACTCCAATTTTGTCTCTCTTTTCTCTTAGATTTCTTTTGAACTATTTCACATATACCATTGTGGTAAAAAATATATTTAAATATGATATCAAATCAACTATAAATTATTTTGACTTATAAAAACGTCGTAAAATGTTAAAACTTCAAAGAGTATATGAGATTAAATAATGCTACAAATGAAACTGTAACAAATATCAGATAATTTGCTTATTAAATCTTAAATAGAGATGAAAATATGAATTTAAATGAAAATGATGATTGCATTATTGAAATATCAAACATCTTTTAATTGAAAATAATGAATCGTTTCTACTATCTTTGGTTCAATATATTTATCTTGAATTTGTGTTAAATATGATGTCTCTTATATTTATTTTTTTGATGATGGGTGTAGGAACAATAATTTTCTAACTCCTAAATTCACTTAAAATACTTAAAGAAGAAGGAAAGAAATTGTATATATTAAATAGAAATGTGTTTCTACTTATTCTTCTGAAAACAAAAACACCTTATATAAGTTTTTAAATGCTAAAGAAATAATGATTTACAATCAACTATAACTTTGAACCTTAAAAAAAATGGATAGGACATATAAAAACTTCTTATTATATTTTTTATATTTAAGTTTATTATTTTCGACACAACTCCTCGAATTCGAATATTTTGTCTTTATGTTGACTGCTCGATTCCAAACATTGTTCTAAACAACTTCTCAAACAAATTGATCTTCAATAGTTTAGTTATAATATGTACAACTTGTTTTTCAGACATACAGATTGGAGCTCAATTTCTTATTGTTTAATCATAAAATATAAATTTATAGATATAAGAATTAAAACACAAAGTTTTGATAAACTTAAAAACTAGAAAGTAAGAAAATTTATCAGTACAAATACTAAAACATAAATTTTTACTAAAAGTACATAAATTAAATTATTACAATATTTTGTAAAACAATCATAAAGCAAATTAAATAAAAAATGTGACATAATTTCCTTGCATTACAATAACTAAACAACAAAATACAAGAAAAAAACATAGAGAAATGAGACATTATATTTTGATAAAGTTTTATTTGAAAAACTTAATTATTTTTGGTGAAAAATTTTCAAAAAGTTTATTATTTTATTTTTGTAACTTATATAAAAGATAAAAAATTACTCTATTCAATAATTTTTGTTACTACAGTGGGAATGATGGCAGATCTTAAACAATGCAAAAGTTTATAACTCACCATACTGCATACATTAGCACAACAGAAAAACTCTTACACCAACACTTCTACTCTGTTTGAAAAATCAACAAAATGATGAACATTGATTTACCAACATCAAACCTCTTAGACCCACCTCATTAAATATTTTATTATTAGCACTCATCTCACTTAAATGAAAACAGTAACATCCCAAAAATTTATCTCTCTCCCTCAATGCTCAGAGACTTCCACCAAGAAATATATATATATATATATATATATATATATATATATATATATAAATGTGTGGTTGATTGAAGTTGTTTGATTTAAAAAAATATATATTCTCATTTAATGTAATTTCCAGGCAATTAATTATTTATGTGTAAGTAATCAAGTTCATTGTTCTACAATCAATTATCCTCTAATACAATCATTTAGCTGAGAGATTATTATAGGACATTTTTAATAAAATTAAAAGGTTTAAATATATTTTCAGTTGTTAAACTTATACGTGATATTGAAATTAGTTTATGTTTGAAAAAGTTTTGGTTTATGTTTGAAAAAGTTTTGGTTTTCAAACTTAATATTGTTAAACTTATATGCGTGATATTGAAATTAGTTTATGTTTGAAAAAGTTTTGATTTTCAAACTTAATATTGAGTAAATGTAGTTTTTTTAATTTAATTATGTTAAATATTTTTACGTGTCAAATATGTTTTCAGCTAATATTGAAAAAAGAGTGTAAATTTATGTAAACAACTCAAATGTAACATTAAACGGATTTGATACCTAAAAAAATAACTTAACAAAATTAAATAAAATAACTATATTAATTTCTTTTTAAAATTATAAAAATGTGTTAAGTTTCGAATAAAAATGGATTTCAATTTTGCATTAAAATATAAAAACTAAAAACATATTTATCCTAAATTAAAATTTTTGTAAGTGGAAATATATTTTTTCTAAACTTAGACCTAACATAGAAACTTTTGATTTTTCATCTTTGAAAAGAAAAATAATAATTTAATATGTTTTTAAAAAGTATACCCAATTAATAATCTCCTTTAATAACCCATATTAAAAAGTTAAAATATTAAATAAAATAACTATAATTAAAATACTATTATTTTAATTGTAATATAGGTGTTTGTTTTTAATGATGTTAACCCCTTCGTTAGAAAAATATATTAGTCTCTTCTTCTAAGTTTTGCAAATACAGCTTAACAAACATATTTAAAAAATGGAATTTTTCACTTACCTCCTTGGGAGGATCTAAATGTTATTTATATAAGCATGAATATCTTTTAAATAAAATGATTTTAATTTTTAAATATATATATATAATAAATGATACTTTTTCTCTTATATTTTTAATAAAATATCTGTAACATTCTTTCTTTTTATTTAAAAATAAAATTCATTAGAAGTTGCCTATACAACTTATGAAAATTAAAAATTCAAATTTTAAAATATGAAAATAATGATTTTTAGTAATCAACAATTGAATTATTTATATATAACAGTTAGTTAGATAGTAAGAGCGGAAAGAATTGCAAAACACATCAGAAGTAGTGTTTCTAATTTAATCTAACATTTCTCAATCAAAATATTGATTTCTTTTATGATTCTTAAAATAGTAACATATATCTATTTTTTATATAAATAATTAGGGGTGATCATGAATTTTTAATGATCCAATCCACATAATTTTGGATCCACATAATTGGATTAGATTTTCGATCCAAATCCATTTTTTTAAAAAAAGTAGATTGAATTTTTTGAAAATCCAAATCCAAATATTTAGATCAATTTTAAATCCAGATCTAAATATTTGGATCAAGTTCAAAATCCAAAATTCATTTTTCATAAAATAAATTCAAATTAAATTTTTTAAAACTTGTGTCCATAGGGCTCACACCATAGAATTTGACAGATTTTTTGTCAGGGCCAACGAGGCCAAATTTCAGCATCGGATGAACTTGGATGACTTTCAAACGAATTTCGGTCGGGGACGACGTGACCAAATTTGAGTCAAGGTCGACTTGACAAAAATTAAGTCGAGATCAACTTGACTAGATTCGACTGAATTTCGGCCAGGGCCGATTTTGCCTAATATGACCAAATTTTGGCCAGAGTCGACTTGGCCAAATATGGACACATTTGGGCCAAGGCCTGATTAGTCAAATTTCGGTCAGAGTTGACTCCACTAAATTCGTCGACCTAGACTTGACTGAACATGGCCAATTTTCGATCACAGCCGACTAAGTTTAATATAGTCAAATTTAGTTCAAGACTTACTCGACCGAATACAGCTAAATTTGGGCTAGTGTCGACTCTACCAAATTTTGGTCATGACCAACTCGACTGAATTTGGCCAAATTTAGGTCAGGACCGACTCGCCTAAATATGACCAAATTTCGATTGCGATCGACTATGTCGAATACGACCAAATTCAGGTCAGGACCAACTCAGTCAAATTTTGGTTGAGGCCAACACGACCGAATTTTGACCGGAACCGACTTGACTGAATTCGGTCGAATTTCAGTCGTGGCTGACTTAGTTGAATACGACCAAATTTCGATCGTGACCGACTCATTGGAATACGGCCAAATTTCATCCTAGGTCGCCTCAACCGAATATGTCCAAATTTGGGCTAGGGCTGATTCGGCCAAATCTCAATCGGGGCCAACTCGATTGAATTCGACCGAATTTTGATTGGAGCCAACTAAACTAAATACAACCAAATTTTGGTCGCGGTTGTCTCGGTCGAATACGGTCAAATTTTGTCTAGGTCGACTCAGCCCAATGCAGTCAAATTTGGGTCAGGGTGAACTCAACCGAATACTTCCAAATTTTGTCCAGGACCGATTGGGCCAAATTTCGATCGGGACCGACTTGAAATAATTTGGTCTAATTCAGCCAAATTTTGTATAGGGTCACGCCAACCTTTAGCCTAACCTAACCAAAAATATAAACTGAAAATTTGGATTAGATATTTTGGATTATCTATTTTGAAAATCTAGATTTAGAGTATCGGTAAACAATTCATAAAATATATAAAATGTAGATCAGATTGATATTCAAATCCATAAAATGGATTGGATCATAACAAAAATGGATTAAATCATGAAAATTAGATTTTTTGCCCATCCTTAGTTTAACTTTTCAGATCATGATCATCCTCTACTTCCTTCCGCTCATTTAAGAGTTCAATAAATATAAATTAGTGTTGTTATTCTCATAATTTTTATTTTTATGTGTTAAATAAACATTAATTATTACTTTTACCCTCATATTTTTTATTCTTTCACTTTTATATGTATTTAATCTCTTTTAATTAATACATTTTATACAAAAGTATAATTTAAATTTGTTAGTACAAATTTATAGATACATTAACAATTCTTTTATTAAACTTCTAAAATTTTCAATTAAATTGTGAGGTATAAAGTTTATGAATATAAATTTCAAGGTTTAGTGTTTACGGATGTCTCACGTCTCACGTAGCACGTCGCACGTCTCACGTCGCATGTCGCACGTCTCTCACGTCCCACGTCCCAGGTGTCACATCTCACGTCTCACGTCTCAAATCCACATCACACGTCTTAAGTTTCACGTCCCACGTCCCACGTCCCACGTCTCACGTCGCACGTCCCATGTCCCACGTATCACGTCTCTCGACTCACGTCTCACGTCCCACGTCCCACGTCCCACGTCTCATGTCGCACGTCTCTCACGTCTCACGTCTCTCACGTCCCACATCTCTCACGTCCCACGTCTCAAGTGTCACGTTTCACGTCTCACATCTCAAATCTCACGTCCCACGTCTCAAGTTCCACGTCCCACGCCACATGTCTCACGTCCCACGTCTCATGTCGTACGTCCCACGTCTCACGTCTCACGTCTCAAATCCCACGTCCCACGTCTCACGTCTCTCATCTCACGTCTCACGTCTCTCGTCTCACGTCTCTCATCTCACGTCTCTCGTCTCTCGTCTCACGTCCCACGTCTCACGTTCCACGTCCCAGGTCTCACGTCTCACGTCCCAAGTCCCATGTCTTACGTCTCACGTCCCACGTCGTCTCACATCCCACGTCCTACGTTTCACGTCTACGTCCCACGTCTCACGTCCCACGTCCTACGTCTCACATCCCATGTCTCATGTTCTACGTCCCACGTCCTACGTCTCACGTCTCACGTCTCACATCTCACGTTGCACGTCCCACGTATCACGCCCACGTCTCACCTTCCACGTATCACGTCCACGTCTCACCTTCCACGTTGCACGTCTCACAATATTGCCTTGAAATACTTGATTCTTTCTTAAAGTAATGGTACTTTGGTTTACTTGTTGCAGTATAACTAAGGTTCTTCTTTGCTGTTTATCCTTATTCAGATAATAGTTTCTTATTGATCGAAAGAAGGAAGAGAAATGACATTATTTTACCAGAAATAGGAAAGCTAATCTCATGCAACAACAGTAATTTGAAGCTTTTGCAGATGTCTGTTATCATTACATGGATGATTTTAGAAAAGTGTTTAAATGTTGATAGGCAATATTTTTTTATTGATTTTCTGTTCTGACATTCAATATGCGAAGAGATGTGTAAAAAATCCATTTTTTGTAATCCAATTTTTTTTTATGATCTAATCCATTTAATATCTATTTTATTAAAAACTTAATCCATTTAAAATACATTTTATTGGATATGAATATCAATATGATATATATTTTATATATTTTATGAATTGAATATCTCTAAATCTAGATTTTTAAAATGGATAATCCAAAATATTCAATCCAAATTTTCAGTTTATATTTTTGGTTAGGTTAGGCCAAAAGTTGAGACCAACTAGTCCAAATTTAGTCGTATTTGATTGAGTTGGCGTGACCTTATACAAAATTTGGCCGAATTCTGTCAAGTCGGTCTCGATCAAAGTTCAGTTGAGTTAGCATTGGACTGAGTCGACTTAGACAAAATTTGACTGTATTCGAACGAGACAACTGCAACCAAAATTTGGTTGTATTCAACCTAGTTGACTCCAGTAAAAATTTGGTCGAATTCAATCGAGTTGGCCCCGATTGAGATTTGGTCGAGTCGATCTTGACCCAAATTTGGTCGTATTTGGCTGAGACGACCTAAAGTGAAATTTGGCCGTATAAATGAGTCGGTCACGATCGAAATTTGGCCGTATTCAACTTTGTCGGCCACAACCGAAATTCAACCGAATTTAATTGAGTCGGCTCCGGTCAAAATTCGATCATTTTGACCTCGACCAAAATTTGACCGAGTTGGTCCTGACCTAAATTTGATTCTGACCATAAAATATATAAAATATAAATTAAATTGATATCCAAATCCAATAAAATAGATTTTAAATGGATTAAATTTTTAATAGAATGGATATTAAATGGATTGGATCATAGAAAAAATAGAATGGATCATAAAAATTGAATTTTTTGCCCACCCTTATAAGTAATTCTCATATAACTCTTCAAATAAGAAAACTTCTCTCTAACATGTTTCATGCACAATTTAATAAAAAGTTTACGAAAGGGGCATCTTCACCCATGAACATATATTCCAAAGATTACTTGTTATGCTCTTTTTCAACAAATGTAATAATATAAGATGACTATGATATAAGAAAAAAAGGCAGCAAAAATCTCGATTTGATTTAAGAAATTTTCTATTTTATCAATCTTTTATCAGTTTTTATAAAAAAAATCTGTCTGTCAATAATTAGTATGGTTCAATAACAAAAAAGGACTTGCAACACTAAAAGTACGTTCATTCTACAACAAAACTAAAATATATTCAATAACCGCCATGAGCTCAACAAAGAAAAGACTGATTCTTTGACACAATTCATTGAAGAAAACCCGGTCCATATGATAAGTACAAATTAAGAAATAAAAAGAGCTTATGATAACGGAAGTCATGGAAGTTGCTAACTAGCCTAAAAAGTAAAATTGTCATAATATTTACAACAGCAAGAAAAGTACAAAATTTTATAGGAAGTGAGGACAAAAAGTTATTTGCCAATGAATAAGTGTAACTCATAATCCATTCCAGTATGATCATGGACAAAATTAATAACAATAATAGCTCTCAGTCAACTCAGACTAGGCTAACGCAACTTTAAAACCATGGACAAAGGAAAACATATAATCTTGGTCGTAAGGATAATCTTCCGTATAACAAATACAGTAAGTGGTCAGCATCGTGGAAGAAAATATAGAATGCAAAGGTATTAGAAAATAAACCATGGAATGGCACTGGACGACTGCCTTAGAACAACAAAATGACAATTATCAAGGGAGAAAGATGGATGGCCAGCAAATTTAGATTCATTGCTATGAATACTTGATTTTGAAACTTTAAAATATAATAATAAAATTTTTAAAATACTAACATAGCATATTTTTAATATTTAACAGAAAACAACACAAAGAATCTAATAAAAAATCTGAACTCGTAAATGACCACCATTAAGTGGTCGTGGAAATGCCTTATCTTGTAATTACCTAAGCAAGTACTTCAATTAACATTTTTTAAGCTTTAGAGGCTGTCTTGGCCATGGCAAGCCACTAAAAGCAAGTCACTTACCAAACTATCCTGGAACCATGTGTAGAAAGAAAGGATTCAATTTAACGACGGATGCATTAGCTAAGCATGGTCTTTCAATAAATACACATACCTATGATTGCTCATAGCTAAGCAGCCTTGAACTTGGCTGGTTTTTTTGGCCTTTCGGTCAATAACAAATAAGGCAAAAGTAATATATAGCCAAACTTTTCATATTTCCCACCAAAAGACCAAACAGCTAACACCGAGAACCACCTTGATCGGCAGGGATTTGCAATGAAGTGAGCTTCTATAAACGCCCAAACCCCCAAATAGTAGTATTTACAACTGCCAAACCAAAATATGCGTAATGCAACTCACTGCCTCAATGAACAAGTCAATCCCAGTCACTGCGAATCAAATATTCATAACATATTAGTTTGACAAACCATACTAGAAAAACACCTACGGTACAGGGAAAAATATAAATATCAAGCCCTCCATTCAACGTAGCCTGAAGTGTATTTATTGACTAAAAAAACCTGAAAGGGCTATTTTTGGAGGGATACAAAGAATAACTATAAGATAATGAAAAAAAGAAAATGCTTAATCGAAGCATACCTAATTCTTTTAATTGTGTACAAAAGACAGAAAAAAATATATAACAATTTAAAAAATATTCAGTAATCAGTGTTAGGAGACAAACCGAGCAGTTCAAAGTGATAACAATTGTATTGGTAATAAGGATGACAAATAAACTCAACCTCGTGAGTATTATTGAAAAATTCTCTCATTAACTCGGATATGGGTAATACCCAATTTATTGAGTTGGGGTATTGGACAGCAATATGTATGCATATACCTGCACAGTACTAGTTCTCACACTCTTCCTAATACTCATCTCGTCTCACAGTTTACTAGGTAACCTAATATTTTTAGTCTTTAGTTTTATAACTTTTCTTTTTGTTTAGCTACACACTTTTTCCTCTCTTCTATAATTGTTTGGTTTGATTTATATCCATGAAATTCAGTCACACATCCAAAGTAGTTTCTTTTATTATAACCATTGTGCGGTTATATTCAAATGATATATCATCAGTTACAATGAATCAAATTTGACCCACATTTAATCTCACATTTGAATATTTATACTCCTTTTTAATATTTTTATTAATTATTTTTTTCACATAAACCCTTCATTTAGTAGGGAATATAAAAAACTTTTTATTATTAACCATAATATAAAAAACATTTGAAAAGTTTTCTTAGATCTTCACATAACTTCTCACCTTACCATGTTTTTAATTATACATTTTTTTTTCTTTCTGTCATTTCATTGAATGGTGTATCAAATTGTTTCTAAGACACATTTGATCCTTTTTACTTTTTTATAATATTTTTATTTGTTGTTTATTTTAATCATGTAAAATATTATTTTAATAATTTTGTATATAATTATTTTTATTTTCTAACTCATTATCATAATGGTAATTTATCATCGTAATTGTACAAAAACATTTTAGTTAATGTTAAGATATCATTAATATCTTATTTTCTGTTTCTATTGTTATTAGTCTTCATATGTATTTTGGACTTAGCCCATATTTTCTTTATTATAAATATAACCCCTTCTCTATATTCAACTGTTACTATAATATAATAACTTAATGTTATTGAAATGAAAGATTTATGTTAAATTTCATTTTTTTTTGTGCGATTTCGTTCAAGTAGTGTATATTATAATTTCTATCCGTGTATAAAAAAATATTTCATCAGAATTTACAGAGAGAGTAAAAATACATTTTAAAACTTTGATAGATTTTTTTTTATATATTTTTTAAAATATTTCTAATTTTATTAACTTTGTTTCATTAACATTTGCAAGTTTGCAAATAAATTTAATATTTTGGTACTAATAAAAATTTATTCGGTACTCTAATTTGAAATATATACAATTATAATTTCTTTCTAAATATTTGATACTAAAAAAAATAATACATCCCTTTTGATATTGAATATTAAATAATATCAATTTTCCTGTCTTGATCTTTTATAAAAATTAATCAATTGATATTGAAATAGTAAGAAAATTGATATGGGTATACTCATTACCCAATAGGAATGAGGATGAGATAAAAATGTTATACCGATTTTGTAAGGATGAGTTAGGCTCATCCTCCCTTAGCAATGTCACCCACTACCAGACTATCCACAAATATGTAGTTTCATGCACAAACTATGTCTCGGGTATGAAAGGTGTGTTGAGATCCACACCAATTAGAGATAAGTAAATATATAGTTTATAAGCCAAGACAATCCTCACCTTACAATTTTGTGAGGATGAGTTAAGCTTAAATTCAATTCCTAACCACTTTAATTTCTATTTACCCACAAATGAGAAAAATGTCTAGCATAATTTAATATTGAAAACAACCTAGTTGATCAAATTAAAAAAGTATGGGTGAGAAACAGAACAGAAACCAAAGAGGATTTTACTGAAGAGGAAACAAACAACAAATTGATTCAGTTGGCAAGAAATATACAAGTGCAAATTCAGTACTAGAAGTGGAAAACTTACAAATTCATTAGATCCAGAAGCGCCAAGAATTCGGTCACTGCAAAAAAGTGATATAAAAATAGTAAAAGAAGATTTAAGGAAGAAAAACTTTCTTTTAAGGAGAACTTACCACTAAAAACGTGTATATGGTCAATGGATGTCAGTTAAGTTTTAGACTTCAGCTTAGCTTTGAGTTTTCTCAACTGCTCGCCTTGTTGCTTAAGGGGTGAAAACATGATAAAAAAATCAAGATGGAATAAATAAAACAAATGAATATGATTTATGGGACATAACTGAAAGATTTTATACCTTATATAATATTCTCAATGATTTGTTTGCTCTTTCTTGCAGTAAGCACCACTCTATGGCCATGTCATATTCAATATTGTTGGGCTGAGAACAATGTGAAGTAGATACAGCATCTTTCTGTACAACCAAAATCATACTAACAAATAAATGAAAATGAACCAACTATTTAACAAATATTTCCAAAATTCGCCTAAAATATGAACAAAAAAGATAGATCATGTACCATTTCTCGTTGCATCTGCATTCTAAGTTGATCAACAACATGATGCCCATAGAATACTGGCTTCTTTTCTGGAAAGTAAGGAACTCCAAAGCTTCCAACAAGGGGTCTAACAAGTAAGAAAATTAAATGCTTTTTAACAAAAACAGATAACTCATAAATTGACTTAATTTTTAAACTGATAAAGCTCAATGTAGTGACTAATCACATGGTAAATTAGTGAATATAACAGCCAAAGTTCATTTACTATATAAGGAGTCACTCTTGCAACTGCAGCAACAAGTGTTTCCATATTTTCCAATGTTGTGAACATGAGATCTTACATGAAATTGGAAGGGGGATCACAATATGAAAGGTAACATATTTTTCCGAAAACACTGTAAAACTAAGCAATCGTAGTAATTTGTCAATAATAGCTTCCAAAACAAGGGACTTCATCTCAGTGTAGTAGGCATCATGGGATAAACGATATGATTCAATACTATTCATGACTCTGACAATGTGAATTACTTTTTATTCCTATGATTGCCAATCTTATTCCCCCAACAAGAGCAAATCTAGTGGCCCCCCAAACCATCTACTGCACACCTCGTCTATCTTCTTCCATCATTTTCTTCTCTTCATTTCTTCTAATTTCATTTCTACAATGGAGCTCTTAATCTTCATTTGATGAAAAAATAGAGTGACCAACTGTTTGTGTTCTCTCTTTTCGTATGTTGAAGTGTTGGTTTTGGAACCCTGTTTCTGTGTTATTTACAGGTTCTTAGATGTCGTATAATGCCTTATTTTGTTAAAAGAACGGCTCAAGCCAAAAAGGAGGTAGTAATACTACAAAAGTGTTCCCTCATAGAGACTTCAAGTGAAATGTAAATTTTGTTTGGTAGGAGTAGCAAGAATGGAGCATCATCTTACAAAATGTGAGTGCTTTGCTAAGTGTTTAGGGTGATGACCTTTTACAAATACTTGAATCCGTTGAGGGATGTATTAATCTCTTCAACATTCTTTCCAATATTTTCACCCCCAAATTGGTATAAGCGCCTAGTCCAATCCAACCCTCTGTTATTTTCCGCTGAGAACATCAAGAGCCACCCCCAAACATCATCTCTTTCTGTAATGAGCATTGGGTCTTTTTTATCAAATCAAGTGATGGAAAACCAACATATAGAAATGTTGACTGACTCAAGAAAATTGCAATTTCATGAATGGTAATGAATTACCAATTAATTGGCAAGTAGTCATCTTTATCTAAATGTTAAAGGTTGAGGGAGAATATGGTAGGTGTTTAGAGACTCCTACCTATCATGAGGTGAGGGTTTCCCTTCTTGAACAAATCAATTGATAACACCCAAAGGGGTTCATAGAAATATAAGAGCTTAGAAGAAATGGTGATGCACCTTGATATATGTGATAGTCAAATGAATGAGAAAGGAAGACTACTAACTAATTTTCTCCATAATGGTCCAAGTGAGAGAACTTTTTGAAGTCTTCATCGATAGAAGTTGTGTGATAAGAGATGGCGGCACATAAATGTTGGAGTTGTTGGAAAATATGGTGAAAAGAAGTGGGGAGGAGAATGTAGTCCCCTTGTGTTCTGCAGCTCATTGCGTTGACCTAATCCTTGAGGACATTGGAGAGCTTTCATATTCTACAATACGGTTGAGAATTAAGGAGTTTTGGAGAGAAATGAAACTTGAGAAATCATTCTCAGCTGATTATTTTTTAATATAGAAAAGTATGCAATCTCAAATACAAAAAGGTTGATAAGAAAATCTAATCCCTAGGACCCAATTTGATTGACAAGTACAACAAGAAATAACTTTACGAGATATTGGAGAAGACAATAATAAACTTTTTGATAGATCGGGGAATAAAGATAGGGTTTGGAATGTATACTATAGAAAGAAATTTAAGAATAATCATAGTTAGTTGCTATGGGGCAGAGACTTTTGCAAAGTCTATATATAGTCTTATCCCTTAGGGGGACAGGGATAGGGAGGATAGGGAGGACTGTAGTTTTGTAAACCGGGAATGCCCTAAGAAAGGAAGATTGTTTCCTTTGTAAATGATTGTTGAATTACTTGAGGAATAGTTAGTGTAAGGGGTTCTATATACCTCCCTTTGATTGAGCCACTTTAATCTTCTGAAAGTAGCTATATACATGTCTTTTCAGCTGGGAAATTTTGGAACCGTTATTCTCTATAAGAAAAATATTTCTCTATTTTCTTATTCATCACAAATCTTACAATTCACAATAAGAATCAATTCATGATTCAAACAATTGACTTTCCGATTCATGAGTTGCAAGCTTATTCAACTACCATGCTTCATCTTAGTCGGAGCTTTGGATTTCTATATCATTTTATATATCATGCCAGGAATCCTACGAAGTTTGTAGTGCATTAGGGTTTGGTCTCTGCCGCTGAGATTGCAACAATACCTTGACCAAATTATTAATAAATATAAATGCATTATGTTACTCATATTATATTATATTCTTGCACAAGCCAAATGCACAAAGACAAACTAATTCATATACACTTGTTTTAAAAAGCATATACTAGGAAAACACAACTCCAACTTCAGTGTATTGGGCTTCGAACGTTACCATACCTAACTCCTAGCTTCTTCATCTGTTGGAAGTTTCACATCGACTAGAAATAAGACGAATTTATAGTATATAAATAAGTGCAAACCTTACCTTACAAGCTGGTTTTGTGGAGTATAATTAAGCTTAAAATTCATTTCTTAACATGGTATCAAAGTAAGATTTTAGAGTCTATCCTAGCGAGATTTGAGTTTGTTGCACATATCATTTCACCCGTTATCGGACTACCCATTATTGTCTAGTCTCACGCACGAGATGTATATACCTAAGTATGAGGGAGTGTTGGAAGTCCCACATCGACTAGAGATATGGTGAGTTTATAGTATATAAGTGGATGCAAACCTCAACTTACAAACCGGTTTTGAGAGTTGAATTAGGCTTAAAGTTCACTTCATAACCGTCCCTAAACAACCTTACAAAGGACTACGTCACAAAAAAATCATCCAATGGAAGTGAAAAATAAAGAATACACACAAAGTGACATACATAAGTATATACCAACAATCATTTGATTGCTCTAAAGTGAGAATCCCTTTAGAGAGCAAGTGAGGAATTATAGCCATTGGTGAGCAATCAAAAATTAAATTATGATTAAATGCACACACACATGTATGATAAAATATGCAGTTGTTTAGAAATCTCAGCTCTAACTTTTTTAAGTAAAGGCTAAAACTCTCCAATTGAAGAATCATGTGAGGAAAAAAAGGGGGCAACTATCGACCATTAAAACTTACCAGGAATGACAAAGTCAATACAAAAAAAGACACTAATGTTGAATAAGACCTCATTATATTTCAAAATAGAATGATCAAAGACAAAAAAAGTCACTACTAATGAAAAAGATCTCATTATAAATGCAGTTATCATGCAACATGGGGTTGAATACATACAGTCCATTTGACAATAACAAGCAGCCCTCATCTAGTTCTCTAACAACCTTTGCTGCTGCTTCCACTTTCTTAAATATAGCAAAAGCTTGACCTGCACAAAAACCAATATTACACCATTATTATATTCAAGCTGATTAACGGAAGAAGGGGGGGGTTAACAAGGTTTGAAAAAAAGAACTCTAGTTCCAACCAGAATGAGGGCTAGTGTAGTCAGTTCTGTGGAACACCTTTGCAGTGCAACGTTCTTTAAAGCCAGTCCAAATAATATTCTGTTATTTAGAACAAAAATAAATTACTCAATGAAACTGGCGACAGGAAGCACACCGAGGTAACAACAAACTGGTAGAAACATTAACTGCCACGAATAAAATAGTAAAATCAAAAGCTATTTATTCCAGTAGGAACTTTTTGTTAATAGTAATTTATGCATTGCAACAACACACGCCAAAAGTGCTTAGGGACAAAATATTCAACAACAATCATTGTCCTATGACGGAGGCCAAGTGAGCATGGTAGTCAAAATCGTGATCCAGAACTTAAGATCGTATGAGTCAACGAACGTCTTCTCCCTCTCCGATCTCGCTTCACTTATGAGTTTTAACATAAAACTCACGATCTTCGCAGATCGTGCTGGATCACAGTTGTAAATCGCAACTCGTGTGGAAGTGGCGATTCTCACTATGCAGTCCCTCCCAATGGTGAGGGAGAAGCCAACAGAGCTTGGGTCGGTGCTTCTCTCGCGGTCTGCTTATGCAATCCCTCCCGATGGTGAGGGAGAATAAGTGAACATACCTCGCAGCGGTGGCACCTCTATCAATGACGACTCTCAACGACGACTCTCGCGGCATCAACTTGGTACTATGGTGGCCGCAACATTGGCCTCACTACAACTCTCTTCGTGAGGGGGTGGTGGGTGACAACTCTAGGGTTTGTCTTAATGGGTTGGAATTGTTTTCTGACCTAAAAAGGTTAGCCAATTTAGTTTAAGCTCAATTGCTAAAATTTTACTACAAAAAAAAAAAGTGCCTCCCTTGAAAAACCATTGCACCCAAAAATAAAATAAGTGACTCTAAAAAATGTTCAAACTGCCACGCAAAAGAGTGACTCCCTCTCTTCTATAACTGAGAAAAACCGCCACATGTGACCCCCTCTCTTCGCACAAGTGAAACCCGTGCATACTTGTTCCATGGATGAAAATAAGTGTTGCTCTCCCTTCATTAAAATGTGTTCAGACTACCATTCTTCCATCTCCAAAATACAAAAAATATTACTTCTTTTTCAGCTATTTAAAGATGTACTATTTCATTTTATATATTATGAAGTTCAAAATTATGAATTTTGAGTGGCATATAATGATTTTGTGTGAATATAAGTTTTATAAAATTTGTAGTATCCTACAATCCATGTAACGATCTTCCGATTTACAATTTATATTTCCCTTTCCGATCTTGAGTAAGATCTTGATTTTGACTAGCTTGCAAGTGAGCTAAGTCCCAATGGAATGATTGAGTTATTATGCTCTTAAATAGAAAGAGTTGCACACATACTATAAGTCATAGTTTTTGGAGTTAGTTTTTGGCCTAGTTATAACCGCTTGATCTAACATTTGATCGAAGCCAAGGTTACAAACTTGATTTTTGACAACATAATGGTTGAAAGGTGATTGTTGTATGTTGCATCAGTTGTTCTTTGACGAAAATCAAATGGACTAAGTTAGAATTGAATTATGACACTTGAATTGTTACATTCTTAAATAGGAATTATTCCTTGATTATATAAGCTATAGTTTTTGCCCTAGTGAAAAGAGGTCAGTCCAACACATACTCTTCAGCTGACATCATGACACTTGCCATCTATGGCTTTTTGTTAATGTAAGGAAACCGCCACCATAAGAATCAACTTAAGATTGTTCTTTAATCCCCACAGGAAAAATATAAGGAAAAATCCATGAATTCAAGTAAATGCATCAATTCAAAATACGAAAAATTAGTGGTTGATTTTGCTTTTAGGCAAGCAAACGAGTCAATTCATCAATTAAAAAGGAATTAGAAAACCTATAAAGTGAATGTCACCGGTAAATAGATAAAGAATTAGAAAGATATAAGGAAAAGACCTATAAAGTCAAGTGAATGGACCATCTCAAAGGCTAGAAAAACAATACTTCAATTTGTGGACAGGAAACAAAATCAGCTTCTATTCCAAATCAAATGAACATTTTCCATAACAAGATTTAACATGCTAGCTTTAAATAGTACTTTTTATACGTTGTAGGATCTGTATTCAAGTTCTCCACCTAATGAATAAGAATACATAAATTGGGAATAATTATTACCTGTACCTCTGATGAAGATAAAGATGGATCCAAGTTTTGAAGTAGCACAAGTTTTCCTTGCTCAAAAGCAGATTTCATTTTTTCTTCCCAAGGCTGAAAATAATATAAATCATCCATAATGTCTCAAGCTTTATTTCACTATATCTCAGTCAAAAACATCAGCCAAAACAAGCAAAATCATAGATACCATAGTTCATTGCATTGCATCCTACAAGTAATTTCAGTTAAAGAAAGGCAATCGAGAGAATAAAAAGAAAAAAGAACTTACAATTTCCCTAAACCATTTGCTTCTATCCTGTGACAAAATGGAGGGGGAAATTGAATAAGAACACCACCAAAGTAACAAACTACTTGAATTGATGTTAACAAGAAACACACAGCAAAATCAACTAAGCCATTAGAAACAATTAACAACCAAAAATGCCATTATTTAAAAAATTTCTTAAAATATAATTATTCCCTTAAAAAAACATTCCAACAGGATTGCCCATTGAAATAAACCTGAAAAAGGAAATTACATAGGAGATGCTCAAAAGAGTTTCTTCAATTCCTTAACATTAACAATTGTAGTTTATTTATTGTCGCTAATGAGAGTTGGTTAGATTACGTATTTAACCGAGTCATTGATGAGAAATGGTCATGGGTGATCCAATTAATCAAACTCCTTTAACGAGATAGGATTTGTATTGTGTTAATGATTGGTATAGAAAAAAACAACTGAAAGCAAAAACATGCAAATCCTATCCATAGTACTAAATTGCATTCATATTTGTCAGTTCATCACAATGGAAGAACGATTGCATCTTTGCAGCTATAGGCCATCATGTTGAGGGCCACCGAGTTGAGTTGCAACTCCTTGTCATACCTAAAGACATGCACAAATCGAGGCTGTTGCCGCAACTGCATCAACAGGTATAAAGCCCATTTTGACCCTAAAAAATATCATTTTAAGGTTTTACAAGTAAATCATGGAATTTAAACCTGCTTTGGCCGCCCTATTAAACTTATTGTTGCACTGAAAACCAAACCTGTTTTGACCTATCTTTTTAATTTTGGAACAGTAACTAAACCAGTGAAAATAGAGATTCAAAGTCCAATGAACTGAGCATAGTTAAACCAATGATAATTAATAATATGATTTTAATTCTAATGTCCTAGATAACAAAAATTATACAAAAAAATAACGTAAAACTTATAAATTCATAGTTCAAAAAATAAACTTCACTAAAAGATGTCATAACTCAGCATACAATACCCAAATTAAAATAAAACTAAATCAAACGTGATAAAATTTAAGTTCAAAAACAAAAACACATTAACACCTAATAAAGTTTATTAAAAGGTAACAACAATACCAACATAAATAAATATAATCGATGCAATTATCATTATAAGCTTTGAAATATACTAATCATCATAATTATGAGCTTTGAAATACATTAATTGTCATAATTTAACGAAATAAAAGGCTCCTCACTACAAACCAATTTGTATTGGTTCAACCCATCTTAGACAAGTACTATACATTACCAAAGGTGTCAAAATAGGTCATAACCAACAAACCAACCAAACTCACGACAAGTTCAAGCAAGGTTAGGCTACAAAACTTGAAGCCACACCAAATCTAAGTCAAAATCAATCCAACTCACATAACCTATGACCTAAACTAATTTGAGACAAGTTGACCTATTTTCATAATGAAAACAAATATGTAGACATTTCACATATCAATAACTAAGATTAAGAAAATCATCTTTTTTAGGCTTAATTATATTTCGAGTTCCTCATAAATTTAGATATTTTCAATTGAGTTCCTATTATATTTGTGGTTTATTAAGTACTGAAAATTTGTATAATTTTCAATTGAGTCTTTGTCATATTAGTAAAAATTGTGTTTCAAATTTTAAGATCCTACAAGTCTATGATCTTTTTCTCCTTCCCCAATCTCACATTGTCTGAAAGTCACATTTTTGGAGGATTGACTTGGATCGATACTGGAAATCACAACTTGCGTGGGAGCGTGGAGTCTCAGAATGTAGTCCCTCCATGCAGTGAGGGAGAAGCTAACATACCTAGTGGTGACACTTCTCACGACAATGCTACTCATAACGGCAACTCCCACAACAAAGCCTCGCACAACCTCGCGATGCAATCCCTTTTAGCCGCAAAGAAGAAGTCAACATACCTCGCGGCAACACTTCTCGCGGAGTCAATGTTAGCCATGTTGGCACCTCTTGCAATCTCGACGTACCTTGCAGTGGCCCAGCCTCAACACTCCTCTCATGAGGCCACTCATGTTGCACGGCACCAACATTCTGATTTGTGACAAATCTAGGGCTTTTAATGGGTTGGGATAGGGACCCATTTTCTAACATAAAACTCTAGCCCATTTTATTGTTTCAAAGCCCAATTACGAAACAATGACTCCCATTGGAAAACTATGACTACTTATAAAAAACAAAAAAAATGTTACTCCCTCTAGATAGTGCATTTTGTTATTGTTTTGTAATTAGGAAGAAGTTACTTTTATGTAACTAGGATACGGTGTTAACACGTCATGATGTACTATTTTATATATTATATAGTTCAATTATGAATTATGAATGAGATATAATGATTTTGCATGTTTTAATATAATTTCATAAAATTTAAAGGATCTAACAATCCGTGTTACAATCTCCCAATTTCTTATTTATATTTCTTGTTCTAATCTTGAGTAAGATCTCAATTTTGACTACCTTGGTCCTTGTCGTTAAATTTTTCCACTAATTGGGTGACGTGTCTACAATCTTGCCCAATCATCTTGCTTATTTCTCTCCATATGTTATTTTATGTTAATATTAAACTACGTAGTTTTGTAGTTAATACGACAAGGAAAATCTCGTTGAATTGAGACTGGAAGGGAAAAGAAAACAAAAATGTATTGGATGAGGGGAAACTACACGATGTTGGAGGACTACAGAATAAGTGTTGGGAGACTACAAAAAAAAACGAATATTATATTCACAACCCAATCGAAAATTGTCCATATTTATCAAGGAATTGAAACTTAATTAAGCTTAATTTAAATTTGACAATTTAAATTTGACAAGTCAGCCAACCAACCAATGATGGGACAAGCCAACTTGAAAATTTTTTAAGTCACCACAAAGTAAGTCGAATTGAGTTAACTTGCTTTTAGCTCAACCCATGCGAATTGGGTTGGCTCTCTTTCACAAATCTTATATACATAAGATACAAACGTTTGAACCCATAATAGTTAGTAGCAAATAGCAATGCAAAGCGACCACCATCCAAAATCATTATACCAAGACAATTGTTATTTTATCCCTAAGTTGGTGTATATGACATGAATCCTCATTGTAGCTAAACAAAGAAAGAAAGGAGTAAGCCTCAATGGAAATGTCATGACAAGTTATTGAAAATGTCAAGAGACAAAATACAAGATGGAGGGAATGAATTGCATATGAGGGATAGTGAAATAATAGGATGAAAAACATAGATTATAGTTCAAAAGATAAAATTACCCTTTTATACTTAACGAAAATAACACCTAAAAGTAAGACACCTTTTGGGATCATAATTGTGCACCATAGGTCAAACCAAGATTTCAACACAAAATATGTCTCTTTGAATTTGGACATAACACACAACATACGGCCACAAAGCCAATGTATTACGCAACCTTTCTACCAAAAGTGACGTTACTCCACTTCACATAAACATGATAGTGACATTAACATGCGATATTGACTAATGTGTTCTAACCCAAAATAAGATTGAATGAAGTAATTTCTTCTCTTAGAGGCTGGCCCAAAAAATTATGTGAAGCACTACAATGTGAAACCACAAGGATTTTGGCTCTTAGCAAGTCAAGATCTCATAATGACCAAAAATATAACTAACACCTTTCTTACAAGGCTTGAACAATTCTCACCACACAAGCAATTTTATGAGATTGAATTAGAAAATGTCATAAACACGTTGCACCATTAACATTGCCCCAGTCTATGCCTATAGCCCTCAATGTGAAAAGGGGTGTTGGCAAATTGTCTTAATTGCAATCACACCTAGATAACATATATAATGAGAGATCTAATGTGTGAGGGGTTGATTAAAAAAGTTTAAGACTTTTATTGTGGAACCCCATGTTGTCAACTCTTAGAGGGTTGAAATTTAGCATCAACTATTGGTATGGTCAATGTAGTCCTTATAAAGGCTAGGGAATCCTCACCTTATAGGTCAATTATTTGGGATTACGTTTGGCCAACATTCGATGACTTTTGTTGGCATGGTTCCCATTGAAAAACAAGGAAGATTATTTGATAAGAAAAAAAAGAAGACTATCTTGTTCACTTGGTTGTGTGGTGAAGTAGTAAGGTAAGAAGTGCCAAGAGAACAATAACTATGAAGACAAAGAGAAAGGGCTTGCGATGCAACTTACATCATCAGGTCTTCGAGTAACTTCTGTTGGGTGAAAATCTCTCTTAAGTTCCACATTCGACGAAATCACTGAAGAGTCTTTGCACAACTTGTCACTTGTCAGTTTTGTTGTCTTGTCAACCTTTAACCTCTTGGAAGGAAGCTCCTCCACATCACAAGAATCCACTTCGCCTTGAAGCTTATATTTATCTTTAGATGAAGATGGAGCTACAATCTTCACATCATCGTCACTATCATCATCATCGTCATAAATAATAAGCTTTCGACTTTTCCCAATATTGTTCATCTTTGCACTAGAAACCTTACCAAAACCACCCCGATTTTCCTTCTTGGAAGCCATTTCCTCCACTAGTCCCTTATTAAATTGTCCAACCGAAACATCAACATCCTCGTGGTCGTCCTTTCCTAAATTAACTCTAGACGTGGAAATGTTCTTCTCAATAAAGTCATTTCCATGCCCATTGTCCAATTTAGCCATTTTCAAACCGGTTCTAGAACCGTGTGATAATTTAGAAAATGTTTTTTGTTTAACAAAGGAGGCCTTGTGACCTCCATTTTCTTCAACTTTATCTTGAGGTGCACTCTTGTTGTTGGAAACCAGGTGCAAAGAATCATTAAGTTCACTTGCTTCCTTCACACCAGTTCTCAAAGTAGGTTTTTTTCCCAACGATGATTTAGAAACAGCTTTTTCTCTAGCTAATGCGTCAAAACACTTGCCATCTGGTTTTTCAATCAATGGCTGACTGTTATTTTGACTCAAAAGCGCCACAGCTTCATTATATGCCGTGTAGTTCCCGCTAACCTCTTTCTTTTCTAAACAGGGTTTCACAATATCAACATGCTTTCGACTATCTAATTTGTTAAAAATATTTTTAACTGCAACAATTAGAGAAACAAATTCACAATATATTCAAAAATTTAAAACTAAATAGAATTAGACTCATTGCACATGATTTAGGGTCAACAACATCAATGAAATTTCTAGTACTACAACAACAGAAACAGTGTAACTTATCAATTTAATATTCAAAATAAATTGAAGGCTCAATTTATATATACAAATAAATAAACATATCCCATAATTAAAAATTTGCATTACACAAGAAAAACGTTCAACATGCATTTGGAAAATGTTCAGTTTACAAGTTTCTCAATATTTGCAGACTTCTCCAGAATTCCCCCTAATTAGCTGGATTCAATATTAGAATACATATTCCATTTGTAAGAGTAAGAGGGTGCCATGTGGTAGTCTTTTCTTTTCTCTCGTTTTTTTTTTTGGACAAAATTATGTTTTTGATGATCTTTCTAAGTATAGGACATGAATAGTGATGTATGAGGTTCCCCTAAATACCCATAGGTGTAAGTGTAATTCCATTTCACAACTGAGGAATTTTTTAGAATAATTTTCAAAATGATGGGATAGCATACCTTCAATTCCAGCAATCTTGTCATCTATCTTATCCAATATCTTACACTTTCCAACATCAAAGAAACGATGGAATACAAATTCAGCCATTTTAACTTCTGCATATGATGGATATGGATTCCTGCTGTCCTTAGAAATGCAAATAATATTGCATTTTCCGGCAATAGCTTCCTGATGCAATATACAAAATGAACAAAAAATAGCAAGCTTTTAAGATGTTGCCAGTCCACTCCAGACCAAGAAAAAAAAATCATGCAATGGTTTCAGGATTAAAAAGAAGCACTAGTTCAAATTAAATTATACAAACAACAATTTAAGACCCAGTCCACTCCAGACCAAGAAAAAAAAAATCATGCAATGGTTTCAGTATTAAAAAGAAGCACTAGTTCAAATTAAATTATACAAACAACAATTTAAGACCCACGGGTTCCACCTTTAAATAGCAAACAAATACACACACGTAATAACATGATTACAAATTAGAAACAAATCTCCCCCTCCAGAAATTATTGTGTTGTGCCTCTGCTAAGACTTAAACATATAAGGAGAGTCCTGCCCAAAAGACTGGGAGAACTCCAAGACTTGATACCACATCAAGTGATTTTTCTACTTAATATGAAACTCTTAACCTCCACCCTTAAGAACTGACGTCCACAACAGTTTTCACTCGGTCAACACTCACACAAGCTAGCCCTTTTCACTGTGACATTGGTTTGCACCTTAATCCAGCCTATAAGTAACCTTTTCCAGGTTTGACTCTCAATGAAAGTATCATTTGCCAGGACTTACATGAATCAGAACAACCCAACCCAAAAGAGTGGCTCCTAAGGTATAAAAATTTAGGCTTAAATATCAAATCAAGAAATCTATTCTACTCAATATGGAACTCCTAACAACCTCCATTTGACAAAATCCATTCCCTTCCATTTCTATCTAAATAATTCTAAACAATAATGTAATGCTAACTTCATTCCAGTTGACTTCATCTCGTTCCACCACATTTCATTTCATTCCAATGACCATTAAACAACCACACATAGCCAAGAAGTTCACAATGGAATAACTTAAAACACACCCTCTAAATTGTTCCATCGTGCTTAAACAATGAAACATTAATGACGCTAATAAAGCTTCATTAGTAGACACTAAACAGTCACCGATTCACTCTTCCCCCGTACTTCGTTCTAACGGACAGCAGAGAAGAAATTCACATTCAACAAGGCGATTTAACAACATCAGAAAAGTAGAGTATAACCCTAGTCGAACATTAAGAAAAACAAATTACCAGGGGATTGACGTTTGCAAGCCCTTCACCTTCACCAGATGCCAGAAACAACTCGTTCTCGAGTGCGTCATTTCCTTCCAAAAAGTTTACAATCTCGGAAGGACGAAAATACCACAGAACCTTGACTCTCTTGTTCTTATCAGCGGTCTCCCATATTTTAATGATTTTACCAATGTAATGCTCGGGCTCGCCTTCCTTGTATAGAAACACCGAGTCAAAGAGCGAGTATTCCACACCATCGTAGAAAAACGAGTCGAAAAAGCGCACGTCCTTCTTCCTCCCGCCAACCGATCTCATATTACCCCACTTGAACTCGATAACTTCTTCTCCTGCTTCTACCATATTCTGATCGTGTAATCAAGAGAAAAAATTTGGAGAAAATTTGGTACCGGTGTAAACAGTTGATGCGATTAATATGGTGTAGGGTCACCGTGTAGGGTGGATTCCTCGGTCGAGTAGACACGGCGGTAACGGTTAGTACCGAACAACGCAACCCCAGTAGCTTCGCAAAACCCTAAAGGAATGTGTGTGGAAGAATGCAACGGAAACCTCCTGATTTTATTTTGGCTTAAATATAAATCTGGTCACAATATTTTTTTTCTTTATTTTAATTTGATTTTCATTTTTCTTTTGTATTTAATCGAAATTTCCGAATTTTTTAATTTTTTTAATTTTTTATCTTTTTTTTTTAAATTGCATGTGTCAATTTACAATTATATTATTGTCATTTACAATTATATTTTTGTCAGATTATATTATTTATTTTTCTTCAATTTAGTTTTATTATTTATTATTTTATTTAATTATATCATTTATATATTATTTTTATGTTTAATTTAATTTTTATTTTTATTAAAATAAAATAAAAAGACCAAATTTAATATTTTATAAATATTATACATATATATATATATATATATATATAATTATATAATTGAAAATTTAAAATATTGTTAATTATATCTAATTTGATGCCAACACGTATTTCTACCGCATAATCTAGAATGATGATGAAATCAAATGCCCGTTTTCACGTATCTTATTCGCTAGATAAATATAAATAATAAAATTAGATATAAAATAACAAAGGTAATATAACCTTTCCCACTCTTGAATATCTAGAATGATGATGAAATCAAATGCCTTCTGCCTTCACAATGAGCTTCTATCGTCAAATGTACTTAGATGAAGTTTCTTCTTCAAGTGTGTTTTGACATCTACCAAACATTCAATATATAGACTTTCATAATTGGATGGGACCTAAAATTTGGACTTGATTTCATATTTGAATAAATTATAATAAATAATCATTAATATATATCTTGTAATCTTTGGAAATTTCATCCATATAAAAAAAATATAATATATATATATATATATATATATATATATAATTTTGCAAAGATCAACTTTTTAGGAATACAAACAATATATAAAAAAGTATATAAAAAGATATTTTAAATTTCATTGAAAGTATATTGTGATTTAAAATTACTAAAATTATTTTGACAAAAAGATAATTAAATGACATATTAGAACATGAAAGTTTAAATTAAATGAAAGATAATTGAGAGGAGATAAAAGATTCTAAAATAGTTTTAATTGTATATTTGCATTAATTTATCTTTTTTATGTTATTTATAATAGTAAATAGATTGATAGAAATATAAATAGATTAAATACATAAATAAGATAAATATACAAATAATTTGGATATATAGAAGAAATACATAAAAAGTTAGTAAGTGAACTACATACAATTGTTTTTTATAGAAATAAGAAAATCTAATATTATATGCTTTTAAAGTACAATATTTCAAATTTAATATATTCTAGGTCAAGTTGGCATCAAATTAGATACGTGTTGGAACATATATGTCGCACTTGTGTATTCGCATTTTTTAATTTTCAAGAAATTTAAGATCAATAACAAATATATAATTTTTAAATTTTTATAATAATTGTTAAATATAAAATTTTAAAAAAAAGATATGTAAAAATAAAATTTAAATAATGATTTAAGACAAAAGAGATGAATGATTAAAAGAAAAATAAGATATGTAAAAAGAAAAATGATTAAAAGTAAATTATTTATAAAATAATTAATTTTTAAAATAACTAAGGGTAAAACG
>Ga0214545_1002824_pt1 | contig 33364 bp, 18 predicted proteins | sample CNSS4metaG_FD_160064 | JGI IMG/M metagenome (GOLD analysis project Ga0214545, IMG submission 160064) | Root nodule microbial communities from cowpea collected in UCLA plant growth center, Los Angeles, California, USA - CNSS4 | ecosystem: Host-associated > Plants > Roots > Nodule | place: USA...
TATATATTTAATATATATATATATATATATATATATATATATATATATATATATATTAATAAAATTTTGAAATTCGATAATTTGTTTAATCGAATTTCGAAATCCAATAATTTTCTTAATTAGAGTTCGAAATCCAATACTTTTGTGTGAGGGGCTGCAGATCAAAATGTTAAAAGTCATTGGATATTTTGGAAAAGTTTGAGTGCTGAATAAAAGTTAGAGAGGTGCAGGGAGAAACCCTTTACGAAACGTTGAAATATACAATATTTGATCCAGAGAAATGAAGTTTCAAAATGGAAAACGTTATAATTTCACCAACAAGTAATACGAAAAGTTAAGTTTTCATAACATCTCCCTTTGCAAAACTATCTTAATCATTATCAAGGCAAAGCAATCATCCAAATATGCAAATAATAATGTCACAAAAACCCACATCTCTTTCTTTTTTATGCCTGAATCTTTCATAAAATATCTTTACAGTAAGGATGTCAACGGAAAAATACTAATAACATTGAGAATAGACTAAAAGAAACCCCAATGATCTCCGTTATCAGAGATTTGGAAAGTGAACTTAATAGTTCAAATTAAATTACCTTAAGGGAAACTTCAAATTACCATCTTAGCACGAAGTTACTGATATGAATGAGTAACATGTGCTAGTTAGGCTCCAAAAGTATAGAAATTACATCTAATTTAACAGTTCCATCAGACAAATTTTCTAAAGATAAATAAAGTTGGCCGTACACCGCTCCAAATTGTAGGAAAAAAATATTTCCACCTTAATCAATGCCAAAACAGTACAACTCCAAATGAATTTGTCACAATGGCATCAAATCACAATAATGCAACTCAGAATGATACATATGTCAAAAACATAGTTCAAGAAGTTCATACATCATTGATTTGTATCTAAAAGAGATCATATATGCATTAAGCCCTACAATATACAACATGTTTATTGCAAGGAAAGAACCATGCATCAACAATTTCATCGTGAATACAAAACAAGCCCGAAAACCACAATTTCAATCATGAACGTCAAGGCAGTAAATATACTGCAACTTCACACATACATAATAATTCTGAAATAGATAACGATGTACAATGAAAAGGAGAAAAGGGCGAATATATGCTGCCAGAAGAGAAGGGCTGAGGCTTCACTAACTGCATAACCCCTTAAGCTGGCAATTGCTCCCAGTAAAATAGCACTTGGTGTAGTGTACTGCAACAAAAGCACAAATTTGAACATAGCATCATTATCAACTAAGAAATTTAGCTTATCTGACAAAGCCACAATCCCAATTCCCAAGACAGGAAGCACCAGAAGTCTTGCCACAGTAATACCAATAGTAGTTTTAAGCCCCAGTTTAGACTCATTTGGTCCTTCCGCAAGCATACCCCCCAGTACAAGCATCACAGAAGGTACCATTGCCGCTGCTACAATCTCCAAAGTGTCTGTAATGAAAGATAACGGAGCATCATACCCAAAGAACACAGCCTTAAGCTGAGGCACTGTGCCAACAATAATAGCCAACAGAGAGGCAAGTGTTGGGGGTTGAAGTATATGCTGAATGGGAGTTTGTTCAGCAACAATTCTGATCCTCCTGACAACTCTAGGTTCAGCCAAACACCTAATGGATTTTGGACTATTCCCACCACTTTCTGCTGTCACTTCAAGCTCAGGAATATTGGACGGAGATATACCTGAAATGCTTTTAAATATCCTAGCAATAAACGGTGTCTTAGAATGCTCAGTCTCTTTATCCTCAATGCCAGGCCACTCAGCTTCTACAAGGAGTGGTCTACTGATATCATTCAATGCTCGTTCTTCCTCGATTTCAGCCCCTTCCTCAACAATCTCGTAATACTCCATAGGAGGTTCCATCATGTGATAAACAAGAGTGTATACGAGAATAACAGAAACCCATTGAGATAATGAAACATATGTCACCCCTCTAGTGTTGCAATTCTTCCCAAATGGATTATCATCACTATGGCAAACAGATCCAACCACAGCAAGGAGGAGGTTTCCAGTGTTACCAAATCCCGTCATTATAATAGTAAATCGGTTTAACTCTGGAGGTGGTTTACATATGATCACCACTAAGAACCCCAGTAAGCATCCAATTGCTGTACTCACTAGCACATTGACCGGGATAAACCACCAATCCACAAAATTTTCAAGAGTAATGCTTTCACCTAGATCAGTAAATATAAGGCACGGCAAGAACAGCGCAAAGACAAGTTTACTAAGAAGTTTAAACGTAGCTCTAGGAATGAACTGCATTCTTGGGTTTGCAAGAACTAGCCCTATCACTGTTAGGCAAAGCAGCTTCAACAATGGCACTATAGCAGCTGCCAGATCCGCATGCGAAGCCGTCATAGTATTTTCAGCAAACATGTTTCAGCTCAAAGAACAGAACTACCTCCTGCAACACATTCATTGAACATTCGATTCATATCTTGTGTTGGCGTGATGAATCTAGTGCTCAATTTAATAACTTTATTAGTTATTTTTCTTGTGAAAAAATTGTAGAAAGTACGAATATTCAAATCATTATGGAGAGAGAACAGATTCACTTAGTTTCAAGTTTATCACCAAAGATTCCAAACACATAAAACAATAATCTAGAAGAAAGTATGAATTACCAAAACAGAGTCTGAAATAAATGACAAATGGGGTCCCAAGGATACATATGAGAAGTAACAAGACTAGAGCAGAATCAAAAGAGACTTACAGGCAAATTTTGGAGACAAAATTTTCAGGGTCATTTGCTTACCGTGGAAGATTCAAAATTTCTGAATCCTCAAGACAAAAAGAGACTAACAAATATCGGAACCTCTGCCAGAAGATAAGATACACGGAGTTTTCAACTCTTACTGGTGTGAGACAATGAACCCTTTCAGGTTTCACGTGCCCTCTTCATTCAATCATTCAACCCTGATAATTACTACTAAATCTTATAATAATTATTTTAAAATTATATTTTGAATTTCTTTAACTAATTTAATTACAGAAGTTAGAATATTGTACAATAATGCTACCTAAAAAGATTCTTTGGTGTCTCAAAATATTTAAAAAGTATATTAATAATCGTATCTAAACAAATGCAAAGTAGCGTTCACTTTCTTTTTATAGAAATAATAAAATTGTTATGATTATAAATGTAAAATTATATATATATATATATATATATATATATATATATATATATAATTCTTAAAATTTTATATAGATAACTTCTATTTATTTTATAAATATTTATTTTAATTTTAAAAGCAGTTAAGTTTAAAAAATATCAAATAGAAAAAATTAGTTAAACTTTTAAAAAAATCATAAAAAGGATAACATTGATAAAATAGTTATTTTAATTTAAAAATTATTATTTAAAGAATAAAATGGAAAAAAAGATGGACGTTAAAATAAAATTTTCTCTTTACCTTATACTAGAATCACTCTTAGCATATCAATTTTTTTTTTTAAAACACAAGTGAAAATAAAATAAATATATTAAATATATATTTTTTATGTATTATTTAAAAATATAATTAAAAATGGAATATAAATTTTATATATATATATATATATATATATATATATATATATATATATATATTATGTGTGTGTGAGAGAAAGATAAAAGAGAATTTATATATTTTTAAAAATTTTAGGAAGTAAGTAAGATTAAAACATACATAAAATATAAAATGTGTATATGAAAATATATAATCATTTACATTATATTAGTAACGTGTCTATCAACTTTTCTTGTACGTGAGTAATGTTAGTAAAAATTATGTCACCACTACTTCTTTAAAAGCAAAAGATTTTGATGGATACTCAAACAAAAATACTACAAGATTAAAGAAAGCTCAACATAAAGATATATATTATTTAGGATGTCAAGTCACTCTAGATAAAGAGGAATCATCAATCAAATCATCTCTCATAATCTCTCTTCACAAGTGAAATCACTTTTTCATGCACATAATCAATTAAGGTTAAAACATAATTAAATTATGTTTCCACAATTTTTCAAAAATAACAATATCTTTTGAATTGAAACTGTTTTTTAAATCAAGTATTCTTTGATTATATCTTCTCCCAAAAATCATCTTTTTTACAGAGAATACAAATTGATTTTCGAATTTATTTGATTTTATTTAAACTAATTAAATTATTTTTCAACAGATTATCAAAAATAAAATTATCTTTTGAATTGAAACTATTTTTTAAATCAAGTATTCTTTGACTATATCTTCTCCTAAAAATCATCTTTTCCACAGAGAATACAAATTGATTTTTGAATTTATTTGGTTTTATTTTTGAATTAATTGAATTATTTTTTTAAAGAAAACTCAAGTAAAACTCTTTAAATAACCCAATTTGAGAACGAGAAAAAACACAACACACTACTATTGAGAAGCACGATAATATTGATTCAGTTTTTACCTCTATTATTCAAGTTGGTAACAAGAATTCACTTGTGAAAGGAGCTGATTGCTAAGCATTCTATACTCTTACTTTTCAGGTGACAGTGTTCCATTTTTTAATTGTAATTTTCATCCTTTGTTTTGTATAGGGGAGGTATTTCATCCCTTGTGTGATTCAAAGGAGGTGTTGTCATATCTTGAAAGGACCCAAGATAGGTGTTTATCAATCTTTAGAATTTTTCTTTTGCATGTTTCACTACGTCATTGTGGTTGTAATTGAAATACTCTAAAGATAGTGAATTGGGATTGTCATTCTCACATTGAGGTGACTGGGAACTGGATGTAGGGTTGGCTATACCCGAACAAGTATAAATTATTGTGTGAATTTCTTCTTTTCTTTACCTTTTTTTACGCTTCTAGTAACACACTTAATTAATATTTAAAAAAATGATATTTTCTTAAGTATAGGAATCCAGACAAATTTTTTAAAGCATCAATTCAACCCCCCTTCTTGATTTCATTTGTCTAACAAGTGGTATCAGAGCTTGGTGTGATAAGTTGTTTCACTATTTCTTTTAAGATGTCTTTTCAGATGTACAAGGAAGGAGCTTCAATCAACCGACCACCTCTCTTTGAAGGTGATAACTACCCTTCTGGAAGGCGAGAATGGATTTTTTTTTTCTGCAAACCTTAGACTTTGGAGTTTGAGATGCAATATTAAATGGCCCATATATCCCAATGGTGATGCTTGATGGAGGACCCACACCAAAAACATTTCATCAATGGACGCCAAGTGAAAACTGTAACATCCCATTTAATAAATAAACTTACTTAAATGAAACATCACATAGAATATTATATAAAGACCACATAGTGAAGTATATCTATATCGACTATTACAGTCATCCAAAAGTATACTTAGAAAAGATAACTAAGGCACACCAAGATGCCATGAACAGAATTAACAGGTTCCAAAGGCTTGCTCATAGAGCAAGAGATTACAAAATGATGAAAACTCTTCCAACGTGGGCTCAACAGTGAGCCCAACACCAAACCATGCCAACTAAGCTGCAGCATTTTCGTCGTCACTGCGATCACCAGGAGTTCCCATGTCTGCTCATACCAAAGGATTGGTGATCATTGCAAAAAGGAAAACCACATAAGAAGACAAACACAAGCAAGAAGGGTAAGCTAAAGTAAAAAGGTTTTATCATACGATTAAGCATGCAATTTAAAATCAAAAGCATACGCTCTACAGAGCCATTGCCAATAGGTTTCACCCTACCACGCACAAGGTTAACCTTCAAACATCTAAGGTCATTATCCTGCCAAAGACTAGGGCTTCCTACTCCTTTCACCACTTGAGTCAGTCCGCTCTACATGAGACTAACTAACTCTTTAGAGTTTCAGGATGCAATCCTTACTTGAATCCTTACTTAATTATATAAACTGAGGCACCACCATGAAACCTTACCAAGAGGTTCATGGATTTACGTCCATCACATAAGGCACCACCATGAGACCTCACTAAGAGATCATGGAATTACGTCCATCACATACGACACCACCATGAGATCTCACCAAGAGATTCATGGAATTACGTCCAACCCATATCATAGCCATGTCACACCAACCAACCATAGATTTATCATGCATACCAATCTCATGCCAATATACAACCAACCACCCAAACATGTTTCATACGCATATTCATACCAAGCTTATCAATTTCAGCCCAAAAATCACTTAATACATGCATATTCACACACTTCATGCTTTAAATAAGGTAATTCAATCAATCATGTGACCATCAACCAAAGACAGAGAAGAAAACAACACTTGAGCACGTCCCTGCACAGTTCTCGCTCAGGCTGGAAGCACTCGCTCAGGCGAGAGAGGTTCTCTTGCTCAGGCGAGAGAGGTGAGAGCAGTGGAACAGTGAGGTTTTCGCGACTCATCGCTTGAGCGACAATGTGAGTTAAAACCAGGGAGGTTTTGTGGTACTCTCTCTTAAGCGAGACTTGCTCGCTTGGGCGAGAATATCAGGTTTCTCCACTGTTCGTGCAAACAAGCCAAGAAAACAATACAAGGCCACATCCAGTACAATCTCATGCAAGCATAAACGTCAATCAAGCATTTTTAATCATGAAACAAAAGCCAAACATCAACATGTTCCAAAAATGCGAAAAACCCTAGCTTCCCTTACTTGGATAGATGCTAGCGGAAGACACAGGCACTCAATAGATGAGCACTGCAGCTCCAAGAGTATATTCGTGAGCTGGAAATAGTGGAGTAGAAATTGGGCTTTTGCTAGCTTGACAACGAATGGGGTCAAACCCTAGCACAACTCTGTTGGAGAAAAGAGAAGTGAGCAAAGGGTTGTTGTTTGCAAAATGAATAGAATGGAAAACGAAGAGGCTGAGAGGGAGTCTTTGGGACACCTAGACATGTCAAAGTGAGTCAACTCGGCTCACACGGGTTGGCTCACCATGAGCCGGGTTGAAAATGAGTGAACCCAACCCGGCTCACTTTATGGTGAGCTAGAAATTTTGTAACCCGGCTCAACCCACCACGGGTTGGTGGGTTAAGTGGGTTGGCTCACCAACCCACCTGAAAAAATTATTTATTTATTTATTTTGTAGTATTCAAATATTTAAATAAATTTTTAAGTAACTCATGAGATGACAATCATATTAAAATCAAGAACCAATGTTTTGATCATGTTCACCACCAATATATGAAGAATTATTTCCAAGAAAGTATCCATATAGTCTAAGAAAGCATGGCTAATATTACAAATTTTCTGTCATGCTATTCAACAAAATATAAATAAAAAAACTATACATTTTTTTCATGCTAATTTAGAAAAAATTGTTTATAAGATAGTTACTTTAGTAATTTACTATAAAGATTATAGTTAAAGATTAAAGTATTAACATATATAACTTGACAATCAAATTAATTAAACATTCAAACTATTCAAATATAATTAAGCAACATTCTAGCATTTAAAAATATGAAATTGTGAACAAATATAATAGGAGTAGTAAATAATTATTAAAAAAATTAAAAGAATATTTTAAAAAAATTAAAAAAAATTATAAAAAAATGTTGGTGGGTTAAGTGGGCCAACCCACCTTCAACCCGACTCGAACCCGTTTAACCCGTGGGTTAAGTGAGCCGGGTTGAGTTCACCCCACTTTTAAAAAAGTTGAATTTTTCTCAACTCAACCCGGCTCGAACTCGTGGTGAGCCGGGTTGGCTCACGGGTTGAAACCCATTTTGACATCTCTAGGGACACCCTATGGGCTAGCTCTTAGGCCCAACAGATAAGGCCAAGCCCTTAAACTTTTAGGACAGAAAAATAAGTGGGCCTTACAAAAACAAACGAGCACAATATGATGTAAGAGCTCGAAATGCTATAGTATATGTTGTTACTCTTAACAAATTTTATAGGATATTAATATGTAAGTCGGTGAAGGAGATATGGGATACGCTTGAAGTAACGCACAAATGAACGAACAAAGTAAAGACAACTTAAAAGAACACACTCATCCAAGAATATGAATTACTTCAAATGAAACAGCATGAAAGCATCAGTGATTTTTAGACTTGGTTCACACACATAGTCAATCATCTGGAGGCACTTAGAAAAAGCTTCATAAACAAAGAGTTAAACACAAAGATTCTTAAGTCATTAGATAGAAATTGGCAACCAAAGGTCACGACAATTTAATAATCAAAGGACCTCACAAAGATGAATGTAGCAACATTGTTCGGGAAGTTAAGAGAACATGAGATGGAGCTACAAAGACTGAAAAATGGTGAACAAGCAACTGTTAAGACCATTGCATTAAAAGCAGAAAAATCACGTGAAGAAAAGGACAATAATGAAGGTGAGTCTTCTAACACTGACATTTCCTTACTTGTAAAACACTTTTCTCGTTTTATGAAAAATAGGAAAAAGGGACAAGAAAAGAAAGAGAACGACAAAAATCCTACATCAAGATACAAATGCTATGGATGTGGAAAGATAGGACATGTAAAGACTGATTGTCCATTAGCAAAGAAAGAAGATAAAAGAAAGGAGAAAAGAAAGACAAGAAGTTTCAAAAGAATGTACGCAAAGCCTACATTGCATGGGAGGATAATGATTCATCTACAACAAGGGAAAGTACTTTGGAGGATAGTGAAGAAGAAGAAGCAAATTTATGCTTAATGGAAAACAGTAATGATGAAGCTACTTCGAAGGTAAGTTCTACGAATTCACTTGATGAATACGATGAATTACATAGTGTATATCAAGATCTTTATGTGAATTTTAATCACTTAGTGAAAAGGCATGGTTCCTTAAAACAGAAGTTCCAAGAATTAGAAAATATATTAAGTCATTTGGAGAAGGAAAATGATGATTTAAGAAAGGATGTAAACAAGTACAATTTAATTTCTAAAAATAAGGAAGTATTTAAACCTTGTGAAAATTGCTCTCACCTTGAAAACGAAATTTTCAAATTAAGGAAAATAATAAATAAATTTTCAAATTCTTCTAAAAATATTGATTCAATATTAAGTTCTCAAAGAGTGAATTCTAGCAAAGCTGGACTTGGTTACACTTCCAAAGAAGATCTAGAAAATCACAAAAATGTTTTTGTAAAAGAATCAAGAAAAATGAATCATCAAGTTTCTTCTAAAAAAAAAATTCAAAGAAAAATATACCAAGCTTCTCCATATAAGCTTAGTTGTTTCTATTACATGAAAATTGTCCACACTTCAAACAAATGTTTTATAAAGCATCAAGGAATATCTAGTGGCATGTATATGTGGATTTCTAAGGGGGTAAACACAAAAAGATTTAGATTATGTGTTGTAACCCTTTGCACATAATCAATTATAAAATCATGTAATCAATTAAGTTTTTTTTTTAATTGTGCACATAATAAATTATGGTATTTACATAATTAATTATGTTACGGTAAATACATTTTAAGTATTTTTTAATTACGTGTTTAAAATAATCGATTATGCAACAATGCAATTTATATTATTTTTTTCAGTCTTAAAGTTGAGAATGTTGTTTCTAATAACATTTAAGGACCCAAAAGGAAAAAATAAAGGGGACCTAAATTATTATTTTTATGATGTAGTTGATCACCAAAGAGAAATGAATTTGGTTTCTTGATAGTGGATGTTCAAGACACATGACCGGAGATAAATAAAAATTTCAAAGTCTAATTAGGAAAAGTCAAGGTCATGTTACATATGGTGACAACAATAAAGGCAAGATACTTGGATCAGGAACAATACAAATTGGTGATGGCTTCAAGATTCAAGATGTACTGCTTGTAGAGGGATTAAAGGATAATATATTAAGCATAAGTTAACTATGTGACAAAGGACTAAAAGTAACATTTGAATCAAAAGCTTGCAATAATGTCAAAGAACAATCAAATGACACAGTGTTAAAAGGTACGCAACTAAATAATATCTACGTTATTAATCTTGACATTGCATCTTCTAAAACTATCTCCTGTCTTGTTTCTAAGGATGAAGATCCATGGTTATGGCATAGGAGAGTTGCACACATTCATATGCATCCTTTGAATAAACTTATTTCAAAAGAATTAGTGCTCGGTCTCCCAAAATTAAATTTTGAAAAAGATAAAATTTGTGTTGCATGCCAAAAAGGAAAGCAAATTAAAACTTCTTTCAAAAGTAAGAAAATAATTTCTACCACAAGGCCTCTAGAGCTTTTACATATGGACTTATTTGGACCCTTTAGAACAAAAGGTTTAGATGGTAATTATGATGCATTAGTTATTGTAGATGACTATTCTAGGTTTACTTGACTTCTTTTTGACCACTAAAAGTAATGCCTTTAACTCTTTTAAGAAATTTGCTAAGGCTATCCAAAATGAGAAAAATTTGAAAATAATTTTTTTAAGAAATGATCATGGTGGTGAATTTCAAAATGAGCAATTTGAAAATTTTTGTGAAGAATTAGGTATTACACATAACGTTTCTTCTCCAAGAACATCACAACAAAATAGAGTTGTTAAGAGGAAAAATAGGTCACTGGAAGAACTAGCTAGAACAATGTTAAATGAACCTTCCAAAATATTTTTGGGCCGATGCAGTTTCAACTGTTTGTTATGTGTTTGATAGGATTTTAATTAGACCCATTCTAAAACTCACTCTCGATGAAATTTTCAAAGGTGGAAAACCAAATATTTCTCATTTTAAAGTTTTTGGTTGCAATGTTATGTTTTAAACAATGGAAAGGATAACCTTGGTAAATTTGATATATGAAGCGGTATTTTTAGGCTATTCTTTAAATAGTAAATCTTATAGAGTATTTAATAGGAGAACATTGCATGCAGAAGAATTTGTTCATGTAACGTTTGATGAGTTTTTAGACCTTGAGGAAAATCCTCTTGAGTCGAATACAAAAATCCATAGATATAGAAGAAGAACAGGTTGCAATGGAAAAAAAATCAACCACAGGAGGAAAGTGTGGAGGACCTACGAAGAATTCTACAAGATCTTACCATCAATGAACAAAAAATTATTAAAGATCTACCTAGAGAATGGCGAACACCGAGAGGAATCTCACTAGACAATGCTATCAGAAATGTAGATCAAAGAGTCACAACAAGAAGTAGAATGAATAAATTTTGTATGAATGTAGCCTTTATTTCCCAAGGAGAACAAAAGAGCATTGATGAAGCTTTATAGGACGAATATTGGATTCAAGCAAAGGCAAGAAGAACTGAATCAATTTAAACAAAATGAAGTATAGGATATAGTACCAAGAAATAATTCAATGCAAGTAATTAGAGCAAAATGAGTGTATAGAAATAAGCTAGATGAACATGAAAACATAACAAAGAATAAGGCGCGATTGGTAACAAAAGGATATAGTCAAGAAGAAGGAATTGATTATGAAGAAACATATTCCCCCAATTGCAAGATTGGAAGCCATAAGGATACTACTAGCTTACACATCTATTATGAAATTCAAACTATATCAAATGGATGTAAAGAATGCTTTTTGAAATGGATACATCAAAGAAGAGGTCTATGTGTGTTAAACTCCTAGTTTTGAGGACTATAAATATCCAAATCATGTCTACAAACTAAAGAAAGCATTGTATGGACTGAAACAAGCACCCAAATCATTGTATGAAAGACTAAGCAACTTCCTAGTAAGCCATGACTACAGACGAGGTAAAGTAAATCCAACTTTATTTATTAAAGAATGTAAGAAAAATATTTTTGTAGTCCAAATCTATGTTGATGATATTATATTTGGTTCAACTAACAATGATCTTTGTCAAGAGTTTGCTAAGATTATGCAAGGTGAGTTCGAGATGTCCATGATGGGTGAACTAACATTCTTCCTAGGATTACAAATAAATCAAAGCACCAAAGGCATCTTCATCTCACAAACCAAATATTGCACGGAACTGCTAAAGAAATTTTAATTAGAAAATGCAAAGGAAGCAGTTACCCCTATGGCAACATCTTGCTACTTAGATAAAGATGAACAAGGTAAAATGATTGACCAAACCAAATACATAGGTATGATCGGTTCCCTACTTTATCTTACAACAAGTAGACCAAACATTATGAATTGTGTGTGTGTGTGTTTATGGTAGATTTCAAGCAAAACCTAAGGAATCACACGTAGTTGCTAAAATGAGGATAATTAAGTATTTGAAAGGAACTAAAACCTTTGGCGTATGGTACCCTTCAGGAGCTTCACCTAGCCTTATAGGATATTCAAATTCAGATTATGGAGGATGTAAACTGGACAGGAAAAGTACAAATGGAACGTGTCATCATTATTCACTTATTTCTTGGCATTCTAAGAAACAAGCTTGTGTTGCTCTATCTACAACTGAAGATGAATATATAACAGCTGGTAGTTGTTATGTCTAAATTTTGTGGATGAAGCATCAATTAGAAGATTATAATATTTGTCTAGATCTTATCCCCTTAAAATGTTATAGTACTAGTGCAATCAATCTCACTAGGAACCCAATCATGCATTCTAGGACTAAACATATAGAGGTTATACATCACTTTATTAGAGATCATATTATAAAAGGACACTACATAATTGAATTCATAGATACCAATCATCAATTAGCATATATTTTCACCAAACCTTTACCAAGGGATAGGAATTATGAGTTGAGAAGGCCATTGGGTATCTTAGATGGTAACTCCTTAAATTAATATGTTTTTGTGTGTTGTGATAGTCACTTCATCTCTCTATGGTATGTAACTAAATGGCAAGATTTAAATGTGATTTGTGATGGTTGAGGAATTAATTCTTAAGCATGATTTGATAAATGTTTAAATGTGTCTCTTATGAATTGTACTCCTTTTTGAATGTTAATTAATAAAAAGGGGGAGTCACTCTATATGTTTGTTTTGAATATGTGTTGAATGATTATATGTGTTGAATGTTTACATTATTCTCACAAATAGGGGGAGCAATATATGTTATTGTAATAAGGGGAGCTTAATGTGTTTGAATTATCCATGTGATTAAAATTCTTGAAATGATGATATGATTATTCAACATTAACCACTTGTGTTAATCTTGAGTTGACTATAAAGTCAAGCAATTACTTTCATTATAGGTGTTTTCTTCATCATCATCAAAAAAGGGGAGAATGTTAGCAAAAAGGATGTCACCACTACCTCTTTGAAAGCAAAAGATTTTGATGGATACTCACGCAAAAATACTACAAGATTAAGAAAAACTCAAGATAAAGATATAGAGTATTTAGGATGTCAAGTCACTCTAGATAAAGAGGAAGCATAAGAGGAATTATCAGTCAAATCATCTCTCTTCACAAGTGAAATCATTTTTTCACGCACATAATCAATGAAGGTTAAAACATAATTAAATTATGTTTCTACAATTTTTCAAAAATAACAATATTTTTTGAATTGAAACTATTTTTTGCATCAAGTATTCTCTAACTATATGTTCTCCCAAAAATCATCTTTTTTAGAGAGAATGCAAATTGATTTTCAAATTGATTTTATTTAAATTAATTAAATTAGGTTTCAACAGATTTTCAAAAATAAAAATATCTTTTGAATTGAAACTGTTTTTTAAATCAAATATTCTCTAATTATATCTTCTCCTAAAAGTCATCTTTTTTGCAGAGAATAAAAATTGATTTTTGAATTTATTTGGTTTTATTTTTGAATTAATTGAATTATTTTTTTTAAAGAAAACTCAAGTAAAACACTTTAAATAACCCAATTTAAGAATAAGAAAAAACACAACACACTACTATTCACAAGCACGAAAATATTGATTTAGTTTTTGTCTTTATTATTCAAGTTGGTAACAAGAATTCACTTGTGAAAGGAGTTGATTGTTAAGCATTCTATACTTTTACTTTTTAAGTGACAGTGTTCCATATTTTAATTGTAATTTCCATCCTTTGTTTTGTACAAAGGAGGTCTTTCATCCTTTGTGTGATTCAAAGGAGGTGTTGTCATCATATCTTGAAAGGGCTCAAGATAGGTGTTTATCAATCTTTAGAATTTTTCTTGTGCATGTTTCACAAGGTCATTGTGGTTGTAATTGAAATACTCTAAAAATAGTGAATTGGGATTGTCATTCTCACATTGAGGTGACTGGGAACTAGATGTAAGTTGGCTATATCCGAACCAGTATAAATTACTATGTGAATTTCTTCTTTCCATTACCTTTTTTACACTTTTGCACTACAAAAAAAAAATGAAATTACTGACAAAATTTTATCAACAGAAATGTTTTAGTCAGTAAATTTGAATTACCGACGAATTTTCATATTTTAATTAACGATCAAAAAATTCGTTGGTAAAATCTGTCGATGATTCAATTTTTTTTACCGACGCATAAATTTGTCAGTAAAAGAAGCGGAAAATTTTCCACTCAAATTTGTATTTCCAACGGATTTTTTCGTCTGCACTTACATAGCTTACAATTTGTCGGTAAAATCTGTCGATAATTTAATATTTTTTATCGATGAATTTATCCGTCGGTAAAAGAAGTGAGAAATTTCCCACCTAAAGCTTACCTTAAAAGAAGACTAGAAGAAGAAGAGAAGAAGAAGAGAAGAAGAAGAAGAAGGAGAAGAAGAAGGAGAATGAGAAAAAGTAGAAGAAAGAGAAAGAGAAGAAGAAGAAGGAGGAGAAGGAGAAGAAGAAGGAGAAGAAGAAGAAGAAGGAGGAGGAGGAGGAGGAGGAGGAGAAGAAGAAGAAGAAGAGGAAGAAGGAGAAGAAGGAGAAGAAGAAGAAGAAGAAGGCGACGACGACGACGTTGGCGACTGGGACGACGACGAAGAAGAAGAAGAAGACAAAAAAAATGATGAGGGAGGAAGAAGAAGATGAACAGTGCACGTTATTTACCGACGGAGACGAATTTTTTGGTCGGTAATTATCGACAAATTTTTTGGTCGGTAATTACAGATGAATTTTTTCGTGGGTAATTACGGATGAATTTTTCCGTCGATAATTACCGAAAGAACATGATTTCTGTTGATAAAATTTTACCGACAAGAGTTTTAGTGGCAGATTTTTTACCGTCGATAATTCGTCGGTAATTTTGATTTAGCGACGGATTTTAACTATTATAGACGAATTTTGATCGTTGGTAACATTAGTTTTTCTTGTAGTGTTGGTAACGCACTTAATTAATAATTTAAAAAGGGATATTTTCTTAAGTATAAACATCAAGACAAAATTTTTAAGCATCAATTCAACCCCTTCTTGATGTCATTTATCTAACAAGTAAAAGCTTTGTTAGACTATAAAATGATTTTTAATTATTAAAATAAAAAATATTAATAGACTATAAAATAATTTTGATAAACATAAATATTTTTTATTGTAACATCTCGAATGCTACTAAAATATTTAATAAAATTTTAAAATTTTAAAAAATATTTTATTTCGCAATTGTGATACTCTATCGTTTAAGATTAATAAAAAATGAAACTTAAATTGTTTTTTCAAATAATTCAAGGGTTAGACTCAAAAATTCATAAATAAATTAAAGTGTATGTTTTTTTTTTTTTTTACTTTAATCTTTTTCTAAAACAAGTTCATTTACAAATTCAAGATTCCTCATTGTTATGCATCCGGATCAACATATGCAACATCTATTTCTGTATATCGACATACATATACAATCATAGCAATCAAAACACATACATGCAAGAGTGAGCTAACAGGAATATCAAACATCATATCCAATAATATATAACAATAACAATATAACAATTCACCCAAACCTATCAAAACTCTGGTGTCTCATAACACTATTCAATTTCATTAATCTGTCTCACACAACCATTCATAAAACTTATTCTCTTGAACAACAGTTTAAACATATCATCATATGAGAACATATCATCACAATAATTAATAGGTTAAAATACTTTTTTGGTCCCAATTTCCATTCAGGTTTTTCATTTTTGTTCGAATATTGATTTTTTGTTCAAATAGGTTCCAATTTTCGTCAATTTTGTTCAATTTGGTTCTTTTTTATTAAATCTATTTAAATAATTAATGGTAATGAACAGTGGTTGACACATGGCAATTGGGTCTTTTTAGAATTTTTTAAATTTTTTAAAAAATGTCCATGTGTCAATCCAGCATTGTGCCACGTGTCAGAATCAATGTTTTATATCCAATTTAGTCTTTATATTCGTTATTTTTGTTCAATTTAGTCTCATTTTTTTAAAATGAAACAATTTTGTCTCTCTTTAAATTGAGACCAAATTTAATTTTTATATAAATGTTATAATGATGTTTTAAATAAAATTCACATTTTTATTAAATATTTTGGCTTAGGGTTACAATTAGTTTAAAACTAGAACGAAAATCGTAAAGATGGGGACTAATTTTACAATTTTAAATATATGGTGTTAGTTGTCATCCTTAAATTTTCGTTCTAATTTTAAAATAATAGTAACCTTCAACAAAAATATTTAATAAAGATGTGAATTTTAATAAAAATATCATTATAAGTTTATATAAAAATTAAATTTGGTCTCAATTTGAAGAGGGACAAAATTGTTCTATTTTAAAATATTTGGGACTAAATTGCACAAAAATAACGAATACAAGGACCAAATTAAATATAAAAAATTAACTCTAACACGTGACACAATGTTGGATTGACATGTGCACATTGTTTAAAAATTTTTAAAAAATTCAAAAATTCAAAAACAAATTAAAAAAATCAAAAAAACCACGAAATGACACGTGACAATCACTGTCATTAATTATTTAAATGATATTAGGAAAAAATGACCAAATTGAACAAAATTGACAATTGAAACATATTTGAACAAAAAAAATATATTAGGACTAAAATGACAAAACTGAACCAAAATTGGAACCAAAAAGGTATTGTAACCTAATTAATACAACCATCAGTGATCTCGACATTAGTAATTGATTTGCAACACTGGCACACAACTTACCAACAACCACTCACCACTAAAGCAACTACCCTTATTGCTTTACTGACGAAATATATAGGTGTCATTTTCCGTCACTCTCCTTGAGAGCTTCCTTAACGAAATACACAAGTGCAACTTCCTACCACTCTTCTTGAGAGTTTCTCTGGCAAAGTACACATATGTCACTTCCCATCAGTCTCCTTGAGAGTTTTTTCTACTAACTTCACTTCCAATACAATTACATAGAGGTATGAGTTATCTTTCTCACTGCTCTCCCCCAAATATAATTATGGGTGAAGACCACTCCCACTACTCTTCGAGAGACATACTGATGAAGTCAACACCCAAGCTCATCATTAGTGATGATAAAAGCATGCACATTAGTACACGTGCATTTTGTAGAGTTAAATTTTAATTCTTATAATAAATTTTATTAGTTTATATTATTATATATATATTTATTTATTTATTTAAAATTTAAGATATTTTTAATAATTATTTAATTATGTTAATATTATTTTGTTGAAATTTAAGATATCCAAAGTTAAAAAATAAAAAATAAGAAAGTGAAGCGATAAAAAGTCAATTTTGATGGTTAGCCGAAATGATGATAAGACACTAGAAAGTACTCAATTTTATGAAGTTTGACAACTACAGGGTTATGGATTATGGATATTGTTTCCATTAAGAATGACATTCAATGTAAAATACTTCAACATCATCATCTCATTTGTCTTAACATTAGTCCTAAAACAGATAAAGAAAAATATTCAATTGTTATTTTATTCAATTGGGAAAGTTGTCCAAAGAAATTTATACATATTTTTTTCGTTTCCATTGATCATCTTGTAAATACATTAACAAAAACCTTGAGAGAACCTCAAATTAAATGATCAACGTGTAAATACATTAACAAAAACCAACCTCAAATTAAATTTATTTGATACAAGTTTAGTACATATAATTTGTATACTCTAATATGAAGACAAGTGCTAGAATACGTTTTTAAGACTATATTGAAAAACTATGTATTGTACCTAGATTCTAGATATCTCTTTCTTATTATTTTCCCTTCCCTTCATTTATAATATCTATTATAAAAACCATCATAAAAGTTATTTTCAATACCATCATAGTTATTAAGAAGAAATATTTTTAGATCTTTCTATTTATTTTAACATAATTTTATTTTCTTTTTAAAGGTTGTGAATAGTACAAATAGAGATAATGATAATATATATTATGATTAATATCAAGAATATAATTTTTTTTATTTTTCTTAAATAGTTCAAATTTGTGCAAATTTATTAAAAGTCTATTATAGTCAAGTTTGTTAGGACTATTATAGGTTTATTACTCAACAAGTATACTCAAAATCTCACCTTAACTAAAAATAGTCACATTATAATATATATATTATTATTATATATATATATATATATATATATATATATATATAAAAGTGAAATACAACACTCATTTTATTATAAGCTAGATTATATGAAATTGAATTAAACATAAATCTACCACCTACTAAGACCAAGAGCAGTGGAGCTACCAAACATGAGAACCTAAGAAAGGGGAATGTAACTCATACATTTTCTTGCGTAACTGCCTACATCCACAAATGTAAGGCCCTATCATTAAATTCACATTACATTATGAAATTTACTTACACTAACATGTCTTACCGTTTTTTTTATTTCTAAGAAAGAATTCCAAATTTGACAACCTTTGTTATAACAACTGAAAGAACGTGAGAAACATAAATCAGTCATCATATGAGTAAAATCACACCTTCCAAAACTGAAACCTTCGCACTTCAATCATTAGGTTATAAACCTAGAAGCATATCCCCACACTGCAACCCTAAGTACCTTATAGGTGTCCTAGATTGTCCTTTATCTTCTCCCGCCCTCTCTAAACCAAAGTTTCAGATTGATATTATAAGCACGCACAAATTCATACATACATACACATATACACATATATGCATATTAAGTTTTGCTGAGCGAGTTCAACACCGAAGTGTAGTCTGCCTCCACAAGGATGCAAAACCCAGCAAGTATGAGAGAGTAAAACCTCTTCTTCCTTAGAAGAATGTAGTCTGCCTCCACAAGTGATGCACAACCCAGCAACTATGAGAGTAAAACCTCCTCCTTAGACACTCTCATCTGCCACTTTTTCCAGCCGTTACACTAGGTGCATGTAATACATGTGCTATGCTCCAATCTTTCGGAGCAGGGAAACACGGACTCCAGTAGCTTTGACATCAGCCACTCCTCAACCTTGTCCAAGTCTCTGGTTTTTTACCCTTGTTTAGGTAATGGGTCTGCTCATATATCTCTTCTCATGGCACTTTTACTTTGCCTACTACAACAGCATAATATCAACTCTTTTTTTTTATGTTACTAGAGGAGTACAAATTATGTCACCAATTGCAGTAGGCTACAAACAGAACAATTGCTGGAAATAGCTTTTATACATGCAGAAAGACCAAATTATACAATATCAGATTGCTTACACGTACCATGACAATGAAGATGGTTCAAGCATGGGTGAAGGATTGTGGATGCATGAATAGAGCCTGCTAGTACTTCTCCCTCTTCCCCTTAGCACCACAAGTCTGACCTCGATCTTTCTACTTCATCATCCACCAATCTGTTCTATCTAGATTAAAACTGAGGGGAACAAGACTACATTCTCTAGTCACATATTTTTCAGTTGGATCAGGGCCCTTCCTTTTCCAAGGGTTATAATTTTATCCTGTCACCTAATATGCTCCCTACACACTCACATATAAACACAAACACACATATACACACACAAACATCTATAACATTCAACACTAAGACATTTTTATCAGATTTGGATTTCCTTTTATCCAATTACATACACCCTCTTATTTCTTATCATTTCAGCATGTAAATAAAATGCATGAAGATCTTAGAGAGCATCAAAAACTCAGAATGTAAAGTAAGGTTTGCAATCAATTTTTGTCATATATCTAGTCGATTTGGGATCTTCAATATACTCTCTTGCCAAGGACTAAACATCTGAAGTGTAGGTCTAGATATTGTGGGTGATCTCAGATAGCTAGTAACATAATAGACCCAACAAACCTTGCCAAGATAAGCTTTGATACTATATTAGAAAATAGACTTTAAGCTAGTTCAATCTCATAAAGTTGACTTATAAGATGACTTATATATTGTAATTTGATCATACATCAACATGATGTGAGATCTCCAACGGAAGGTGAGCATAAAAGCCAAATTTTAATCTCCTGTAAATGGAATTGGAATTTATAAACTATCTCACTTCATTCTAACTTCTATGTAAATACTAATTATAGTTTGATATAGAATATGTTTACCAAGTTACAATATATTCAGTCAAATCCTGTAATCATTTTACTAAAATATCAAATATTTAAGTCTGAAATCACTCTGTAATATAACCATAAAAGTTACCCTAAGCAAAAGATATGTTAATCAAATGCAATGTTTGTGTGCTAGAAAAAAAATAAAAAAAAGGATGACTAAATGACATCACCACTGCATAACCTTTTAATACTTTCATTCAATCATATGCTACCACTTGCTCAAAAGCTTTACAACAAGTGTTCAAGAGGCTAAACTCTTCTAACTATGATAAAATATGATTTCAGTGATAGCTTAAAAGATCAAATTAAAGAAGAAAGTCACTCCCTTGAGAGATGCTTAAAGTGCATTATATCTTACAGAATTTTAAAAATTACATTTGACCACTCTACAAAATGAATATATACTACACTCCAATGGAAAACAATTATAACGAGCCTCCCAAGGACATTTTTCCTTGTTGGACAACTTTCAGTATTACCAATGGCAAGTTTTGGACAATCAATTGAGTTTAAGACACTTAAGATTAATAAGAGAGAATATAATTGTAGGGCTTGCCAGATCCCTCTGACGATCTTCTATTTATAATAATAGAAATTTGATACAATGAGAAGATGAAAGATCCGACTTCCCTAAACTCCTAGGTACAACTTATAGAGTACACTAGACTCCTAGATTTAGGACGAGATACTAATTATAAGTACAGTAGAAAAAAGGTTCCCAATGCACTACTTATTAGTTATTTCAACAAAGACTTTAAAGATGAATGAATTTTAAACACGCCTACTATTAGTTTTGAATTATCATTATCTTTATTTCATCTTATACAGTGACTAAGTTGCTAGTAGAGGTTCAAATTTCTCAACCACACCAAGAATTATTGCAAATGGAAAAGAAAATCCCTACAAAAAGTCACTTGTATTAAATTGGACTAAAGTGTAACTAATTCACCTCTCCATGAAGGGAGTTATAATTTTCTCAAATTGAAGTCTTCAAATAAAAAGAAAAAACCATCATGAAACCAACCTATACTTGTGGATGTGTTAAACTATAGGAAAGCTCTATATTGCACAATTGAATCAATACAATAAGTTGAAGAAATTTGAAATCCTCTGATAATAAAGATCTGATATGAGAAAAAAATAAAAGTGTCCCCATTAATAGATATATGACCTATACATTCTTGATTATAAAGGATTTACACCTTATTTCCATAATTACAACAGAACGGATATAGTAGAAAGCAAAATAAGTTGGGTTCAGGAAGGAGATAAATTATATAGAAGAGTCCAGGAGCTTGTCAGTTTGGGTACAAACAAACCAGAGTTCAAAAAATATGAACCTACCAGATCTCAAAAAGTATGAAATTCCTAAGCAACTAAAACAAAGTAAAATTAAGAAATTGTTCGCTCACTATATTTAATCAAAAATATATATATTTTTATATACACAGAAACATATATATATATATATATATATATATATATATAATATTAGGAATTTTTTATTTATTTCTGAATCACATTTTTGCTATTAAAGGATATCAAATTTCCTATATTACTGATTATTTTTCCTCAATATAAATAAAGCACCCAAGTTGTTTCAAAGACACACAGTTTCAGCTTAATATTTCTCTCTACCATAGAGTTTAACAACACTATAAAATTGTATTAAATTACTCAATCATAAATTCAAACTAGTGTTATATGGATGTTAGAAAAAGTTTATTTTGTCTTCTGCAAAATCTTTTAAAGTTGTCCTTTTGTTGTCCCAGTCAATAATCATACAGGATCCTAGGGTGTCGGTTCTCATATCAACCTTCTGTATTTCATATTGCAGATTTTCTATATTAATAGATCAGTTTAGTATCTATCAAATTCATTTTTCTACAAAACTCCTTGTTCTCAACAAGGTATCAGAGCAGGTCCCATCTTGCTCAGTCTGTCACTTCCAATCCATCAGAATCTTGGACAACCACCGATCTGGTGTGCCTTGTCAAGTGATGCACAACCCTAGTGGTCATTGAAACAAAAGCCTTAGCACACGCCACATTTGCCACCTCTCTATACTCTACCCTCCAATGGTCTTCTCTATCTGTCTCATCGGCTCTTCTGCTTTTTGTTTCCACCCTCATTTCAGATTTCCAACCTTGTCTCGGTGGTGTGTTGGTGTTCAGCCCCCTTTTATTCTCCTTTTAGACAGGTGGGTGTTCTCCTTCTTTGGAACTCCCACAGTAACATCAGAAAAACTAAACGGAAAGAATTACATATCTTGGACAACATCTGTCGAACTTTGGCCCCTTGGCCAAAGATTTATTATCCCCATGAAAATGGCAGCAGAGAAATTTCATCAGAGAATACTAAGCAGTGGAAGAAACAGGAATTTCAACTTCGTACTCTGCTTTAGCAATCCATGGAACCCAATATACTAGGGACTCTTGTGACTTTAAATTTGTGCAATTCCTTTTGAAAAACGGTTAAAAGTATCTATGCAAAGGTATTTGTTATATAAAAAATCCTCATCCCATTTACAATTATGAGTTGTCATCAGTTGTCACCTTGTTATGTCTCTTCTGTTTCCTCTTTGACTTCTGAGTATTGTAATACTAATTGGGAAAGATCTCTTATACACAAACGTTCCACTAATGGGTATCACATACCTATTGGAGGCAATATTATTTTGTATAAGAGCAAGAAATAGAATGTAGTTGTTTGATTTCCAGTTGAAGCTGAATATAGGACAATCACTTTAATCGCATGCAAACTTTGTGTGGATCAAACAACTTCTCCGGGAATAGATATTTTGTGAAGATTCAACAAATAAAGTTGTATTGTGGCAATCAAAGTGCACTTCACATAGTCTCTAATGTGTGTTCCATGAAACAACCAAACACATACAAATAGATTGTCATTTCGTTAAAGAAAAGTTACTGACCAAAGAAATTAGTACTGAATTTACCAGCTCCAATGATCAAGTCGTAGATGTTCTGACCAAGTCTATAAGGGGCCCTCGAATTGAGTGAATATGTTCTATGCTTGGTACATACAATTTATATACTCCAACCAGAAAAGTGTTAGAAAAAGTTAATTATTGTCTTCTAGAACATCTTTTAAAACTTTCTTTTACTGCACCAGTCAATCATATAGGGTCCAAGGGGTTCGGTTTTCTTATCAACCTTCTGTATTTCAGATAGCATATTTTTTATATTAATAATTGATCAGTTGAGAATAATCTCCTCAACCTTCATTTTTCTCCAAAACTTCTTACTCTTTATTATGAACATAATAAATTAGCAAGCAATTTAAATCAAAACTCCAGTTTCCCTTTTAAATGAAATAATAACGAGCGTTAAAATTCCATAGTGTACGGTTAATGAACTCTCCAGACTATAATTCCGAATACAACTTCATCTCAACATCCCATACTAATTCAGTATTTTGTCGACTGTATCACTTATTTTAATTTATGTATTTCTATTCTCAATAATGTAAAACTAGAAGCACTGGGAAGGACATTAATAACAGGAAAAGAGATAAAGAGAATTTAACCGAAGAATGTATCTGATAAAAATGAATTTATTGACATAGGTAAGTGAATTCTGAATAGCAAGATACAATACAGTGATGAGAAAATTGTTGAGCATTCAAATGCTACCTAGTATAGAACTACAAAAGGTCTGTCTTTTATTTTCCTTTCATTGTACAAATTGTGATGGAAAACAAAAGGTGTATCACTAGGCTTAAAAAATAATTAAAACTTAATGCAAAGAATATGCACTATCATGTCAAAATGTTCCCTTTACCCACAATAGACTAAGAAAAATGAATTAAAATTTGTGTAAGATATCAAATAAAATTGTTTGAAATATCTTGAGAAGGATTGAGCTTCACAGGTATACCTCTAGCCTTGCAAGCACAACATTACAGATCTTTGAACCTTAACTGATAATTCCCCACTCTTCCAAGTATTACCTAGTCTGAGGATATACTATGTCAAAACATGTAAATAGTTGAAGTCTGCCCATCTTAATCATCAGGAACACCATAAGCATCTTCAACCTGTAACAAATTAGATGATGAATCAGGGTCACAGGAATATAATAGTCATATATAACGAATTGTGTATCTAAAAAAATTTAGGGATTCTTACCTTGACAGTCGAAAAATATATATTATTCAGTCCAAAGAATTTAAACCTCAAAGGCTAAAACCCACTCAAATGTAGGGATGTCTTTTACTCATTAGCCATGTGAGAATGCCAAACCAAGCATAATAAATAACCAATACTTCATCCTTACATAATAAGTTCATTCACAACCTCCAATAACATTCTCAAGATGCCAAACGGCACGCAATTTATAGTCTTTGCTTAGATGCTTCAACAGGGCACTATGTGTGCATGAATCAGGCTGAATATCTCTATCTAGCATATCCTTATACAATCTCAAAGCTTCCTGCCAATGGCCTAAGTTACAGTTCTCGTTTATTAAAATAGTGTAAGTATACTTATTTGGATAAATGCCCTTTGCTTGCATTTCTACAAAAAAATGGTATGCCTGGTCCATCTTTCTCACCTTGCAAAGTCCATTGATTAAAGCATTGTAGGTGATCACATTTGGACATACACCCTTCTCTAGCATCTCAATAAAGTGCAAAATAGCTAGTTCCAGCCTTCCCCTAACTGCATATGAATGAATTAGAACTGTGTAAGTGACAACTGATGGAACTATCCCTTTGCTCAACATCTCATTGAACACCACTCTAGCCTTCCTAAGATGCCCAGCCATCAAGTGAGCGTGGATGATGCTAGTATAAGTTACATGATCTGGAACGATTCCATCGTAGAGCATTTTCTGCACAAGTTTACTTGCTTCTTTCAAATTTCCCAACTTGTGGAGCCCATCAATAAAGACATTATAAGTAATCAAATCAGGAGGAAAGCCTTTGGAAAGCATTTCTTCCTGCATACCAAAAGCCTTATATGGGTCACCAAGCTTCAGCTCACCCACTATTCGAGTTATGTATGCAAAACGATCTGGCTGCAATCCTCTATGCAGCATCTCATCAAATAATTCCTTAGCCATTGGCAAGTTCCCCATCATGCAAAATCCTCTAACAAGAATTGTATACGTAAATACATCAGGATGAGGCCCATGTTGGATCATTTCATCTTTTATCCGCCTGGCCACATCCAAGTCCCCAAATCTGCAAAGACCATCAATAAGCGTATTATAGGTCACGACACTGGGAACTAGACTTCTGTATCTTAACTCAACAAATAAGAGAAAAGCCTCCCCTAAATTTCCCAACCTGCTGTAACCGTAAATTAGAGTGTTGAATGAAATCAAGTCCGGCATCAGATTCTTATTTACCATTACATCTAACAACTGCCTAGCATCACTCACTCTTCCCCACTTACAAAGGCCATACATGATTGTATTGTAGGTCGCCACCGTAGGCAAAACCCCTCTCCTCAACATCTCCTCCACAAGCCTCAAGGCATTATCAAGCATACCTTTCTCACAGTAGCCACGAATCAAAGGATCGTAAGTGTAAGCCGAAACCTTGAGTCCCAATCTCAACATCTCCTCAATCAGTTCCTCGGCCTTCTCCAACTCCCCCTCGTGTGATAAACCATTGACCAAAATATTATAAGTCAATTCGTTGGCCGAACACCCCACCCTCTGCATCTGAATCAAAAGCTGCTGAGCTTGCTGAACCTGCCTTTGCTTGCAAAAGGAATCCAACATTGTATTATATGTAACAGTTGTAGGCCTAATCCCACACTCCATCATCACATTATAAACCTCCCTCGCCACGTTGGTATCCTTAAGCAATCTCAGAACCCTATTACAATTCTTCACATCGGGCAACAACCCCTTAGCAATCATCTTATAAAACACCAACCAGCACATCCCAAGCATAGACTTCTTCGCGTAAATCCAAAGCAACAAATCCAGAAGCTTAACAGATACGTCGGAAGAAAAAACCCCGCCGTCGGTCAAAACATCCACCACGCCGCCCATTATTACTGCCTCCTTCTCCATGATGCAATACGCAGACCGCATCAAGCCGTTCCGCGCGAGAATGTCGAGAATAACGGCATATGCCAATTCAGATCGCTTGAACCCGGTTTGGCCCTCGGCCCATCGAAAGAACCGGAGAGCAGACACGGGCCGGTCTCTAACCGTGTTAAGAACCCGGACCAGCAACTCCGGCTCAGCAACCGCGGCACGGAAAAGCACCACCGAGCGGTTGTTGTTCACAACGGCGTCGTTTGTGCAGAAGGAAAAGGAAGAAGGCAAGGGCACAAGGAAGCGCACTTTGAGGGTTAAGAAGGGTTTTGAGGCTCTACAATAGAGGCTCATTGAGTAGAGTTGTGGCGGCTATGGCGGCGATGCCATCAACAGTTTCAATCGCGCCTCCGCGTGGAACGACCCGCGCCACCTTATTTTCAGCCCCAGCAACGTGCATTAACCCCAGCAGCGTGCACTAACCCTTTTGTCGAACCTCGACTCCTTGTCAACCCTTGTCATTACATTTCCTGTGGTTGCTGGGCAACATAATCAGAACTGCCACGTCAAGACTCTTCACGAGACACTTTTCTTAGTAGCACAAAAAAAAAAAATTCATTACACAACCCTAATTTGATTATATACAATTTCAGTTTCATATTATGATCTATCTTTTTAAACCTTGCTTACGCACATGTGTGTATTTATATTTGTGTTTATTAAAAGAGGTTTAAAGATTGAGCAAATAAATTATAAGTATTTTTAAGAGTATAGTTAAGTTTTGAATCTAATTAACTAAAAAATGATTTATAGGTTTAAATAGTCACTATGTCTTAAAAAATATAAATACTAAAGTTTTGTAAAAATATAAAGGATAAAACATGTTCAAGAATATAAAATAGAGTTTTTAAATATGCAAAAATGTGTAGAGTAGACTCGTCTTGTCACTGTATTGACAAATCTGATTAATATATATTGTTAGACTCATTTAATATATGGACACACTCATTTAATATATATTGTTAAACTCGTATAATCAATATATAGCGAATTTGTCTAATATATATTGCAAAACTCGTCTAATTAGAGGATGGATAAAGTCGTCTAATGTGTATAAATAAGCACATCTAATATATGTCTGAACAAATTCGTCTAAAGTATATTGTTATACTTGTCTAATCAATGTATGGACAAATTCGTCAAAAATGTTGCAAGACTCGTCTGATTAATGTATGAACATACTCATTTAATAAGTATTCTTAGACTCATCTAATTGATGTAAGGAATGACTCATCTAATGTTTTTAGTTATATTTTTCTAATTAGTATATGGACATACTTGTTTAATGTGTATTGTTAGACATGTCTAATGTTTTTTGCTATATTTATCTAAAAAATGTATGAACATACTCATCTAATGTGTATTGCAAAGCTTCATCTAATCAATGAATGAACAGACTTGTCTAATGTATGTTAATAGGCTCATTTAATTTATGTGTTGAAAGACTTGTCTAATGCATACTGTTAGTATCGTCTAATCAATATATGAATGACTCGTCTAATGTGTATTGTTAGACATATCAACACATCGACAAACTCATGTAATTTTTTTGCTTTACTCATCTAATTAATGTATTCATAGACTTGTCTAATAATTTTTGTTATACTCGTCTAATCAACTTATGAAATTTCTTGTCTAGTATTTTTTTTTTTATACTTGTCTAATTAGTATATGGACAGTCTCGTCTAATGTATAGTGTTAGACTCATATAATTTTTTCGCTATATTCATCTAATTAGTGTATGGAAAGACTCACCAAGTCGATACATCAACAGACTCATCTAATGGAGTTATACACAGACTGTAACCGGGTACATGCCGACGTATCGAGTCAATAAACATGAATCAGCTGAAGTATATAATGGAACGGTTAATCAACTAGGCGAATTCACCAATCATAAAGAAGACACTTGCACCAACCAATCGTAGCAAGGAGATGCCACCTACTTTAACTTAGGGAAAAGACAATTAAAGCCACTATGAAATAGTGATGGGCCTAAAGTTTGGGCTCCACTAAATCCACACCAAGCCCAATAAAGATTAGGCCACTATAAATGTAATTAAGGCCCGTGGTTTAAACCAAGGTAAAAACTAGATTAATCCCGTATAAAAAAGAGTGAACCCTAGTAATTAAAGGTACACATTTCATTAGTGCATATAATTTGAAATTTGACTTTAAGAGCTTTGCTGACTTGATCGTTGGAGCCTTTTCTGCAAGTAACCCCCCATATTTTATGAAATATCGAGTGACGAAGATATGACAAATAAAACCAAGGTGTATCCATCCGAAAAGCTTGAAGATTGTGGTAAGATAAGGTTTAGGTCTCATAATGATCTAACATTGTCCATGCAGGAACAGTTATACTCGTCTAATCAATGTATTCTTAGACTCGTTTAATCAATATATGAAATGACTGATCTAATTTTCTTATTATACTTATCTAATTAATGTATGAACAAACTCATTTATTGTGTATTGTTAGACTCATCTAATAGTTTTTTATACTCGTCTAATCGGTGTATGGACAGACTCATATAATGTTTATATTGCTAAACTAATATAATATTTATTATATTTTTCTAATATGTGTCGTTGTACTCGTCTAATCAATTTACATATAATATATATATATATTCCTATACTTATATAATGAAAATATAAATACATTAATAGTATATTTTAAAATAATTAGTTTGTTAGTCTTTACCTTTTTTTCATTCTTAATAAAGTCTTATGTTCAGGGTCGGCTCAAGGGTAAAGTGAGTAAAACACTCGCTTTAGGCCTCAAGGATAAGAAGGTCTCCAAAAAAATTACTACTAATATTTCTCTATTAAATTAATTATAAAATTATGTTTAAGAAAAAAAGGCCACAAATTTGTTTTAATACTAATGAATATATCTCTATTATACTAATTATAAAATTATGTTTAAGATAAAAAAAAGTCTCACAAAAATATTTTATTGCTAATATATCTCTATTAAATTAATTATAAGTTTATGCTTGGGAATAAAATTTAATTAAATTATTATTAGTGTATGTTAATTTTTATTGGTAGTAAAAAATTGTAATTAATGAGTTAAAACATTCTTGTAGTAGATTTTAATTTTGTTTACGAGGAAGATAATGATTAGCTATCTTTATTCTCTTATAATTAATATGGATTCTATTTTCTTCTTTAATCTCTCAATGACTTCTCTTAATTATCCTTACTTTATTTCCTTCTAATAGTCTTTTTTCTAGGTTTTCTAGGTTTTGGCAGATTACATCGGTTAAATCTCTTGAATCTCACGTTGCCCGTGTATACCAATTTTTTCAGCCTCATTTCTGGTTAGTGTGTTCTTTCTTTTTATTTGTGTTATTGTTATTTTTATTCTGCTTTAGATTTGTATTAGAATTAGAAATGTGTTTCTTTTGCTTAGTTTTATTTTTCAGTACTTTTAGATCTATGGGTTTTGAGTGTTTTTTTTTTGCATATATCTTGAGGAGAAAGTGAATTTTTTTACAAAACTATTAATTAGATTATGGTTTAATCTTTTGGTGGATAATAGATTAATTGGAGTATTATTCAAAGTTGAGTTTTCTGTAGAAAGATAATTGAAGTTTAGAAAAAAACTTACTATCAAGTTTAGAAGAGCAATATTTTTTAATTATTTTTATTAATGATTAATCTTAAAATAAACAACTTTGCAAGTTTGTGAAAAAGTTAATACTTAAGAATGAAAAAGAGACTTCAAATTTCAAGATACTGCAAGTCTACCATCTAGTTTATTTTCTTGACAACTAGAATAATGTTTTATTGTTTTAATTCATTCACAAAAAAGAGCAAATGACTTGTGTATTACGGTTTGTAGATATTTCATTTTTGAAAGAAAAATACTTAAACCTTGAAAAATCTTTAAAACATGATAATTTGTTGGATATTGATGGATTTGATTTAATTTCAGAGTTAAATATCTTAAGGAAAATTATAGGTTTGGAAAATGATAAACCAATTGACATTCTTAATTATATAGAAAGAATAAATTCTTTTCTAAATGTATATATAACTTATATAATAATGTTAACAATTTTAGTGTTAGTTGTTTCAACCGAAAGAAATTTCTCAAAGCTAAAGATAATAAAAACTTATTTAAGATCAAGAAGGTCTCAAGAAAGATTAAACATATTAGTCCTATTATCTATTGAGAAAAAAATGTTAAATGAAATTAATTATGACAATTTAATAAATAATTTTACATAAAAAAGTTCAAAAATTAAATTTTAAATAAAAGACCTTATTTTTTAAATTTGTTTTAGGCATCCTAAATCGTTGAGTCACCCCTACTTATGCTCTATATTTGCAAATTGAAAATAATAAAAAGTGAATTCAAAAAATATAAAACAAAACTTATAATATGAAGAAGTGTGAATTTTATTACAAATATATAGTTTAAACCTTTGAAATGAATTATTAAGCACAATGTTTTAATTTAAATAATATCAATTTAATTTTTACATACTAAAGGTATAAGAAAATATGTAGTGTAACGTCCCATTTAATAAGTGCGATTAATTAAATGAAATGTCACATAGGATATAACATAAAGAGCGTTGTCATGGAGTATAAGTGTCACTCCTTACAATTTTCCAAAATACACGGAGATAAAATTAAGGCACACCACGATGCCATTAACAAAAGAAGAACAAGAATAAATGTTTTGACAGTTATCCGAAATATATGCTCATAGAGCAAAGACAGTACATAGGCCTCAACCTTAAAGAGTACTCGGAGCAGGGAATCCAACCCAAGAATAGCTACGCAACGAAGTTTCCATTACCCTGATGACCACTAGGGGTTCCCATATATGCTCACATCAATAATTTGATGATCATCGCAAAAGGAGAAAACCACACACAGAACACACAAACAAACAGAAAAGGTAAGCTAGAGTAAAAAGGTTTTATCATACATTTGAGCATGCAATTTAAAAGTCAAGAATACATGAATCAACCAAGCATGTGATAGCAACCAAGTAAGACTCTAAGACTCAATTATCCGGATACATATAATTAGTTGGATTCACTAAATGCTTGCACTTGTGGTGGCCTTTACTACTTTACAGAGTCATTGCCAATGGGTTTCACCCTACCACGCACAAGGTTATCCTTCAAACATCTAAGGCCATTATCCTACCAAAGACTAGGGCCTCCTACTACTCTCACCACTTGAGTCAGTACGCTCTGCGTGAGACTAACTAACTCTTTAGAGCTTCAAGATACAATTCTTACTTGAATCCTTACTTAATTATATATTGAGGCACCACCATGAAACCTTACTAAGAGATTCGTGGAATTACGTCCATTACTTGAGGCACCACCATGAGCTTTCACCAAGAGGGTCATGAAATTACGTCCATTACCTGAGGCACCACCATGAGCTCTCACCAAAAAGGTCATGGAATTACGTCCATTACATGAGGAACCACCATGAGCTCTCACCAAGAAGGTCATGGAATTACGTCCATTACATGAGGCACCACCATGAGCTCTCACCAAGAGGGTCATGAAATTACGTCCATTACATGAGGCACCACCATGAGCTCTCATCAAGAGGGTCATGGAATTACGTCCATTACATGAGGCACCACCATGAGATCTCGCCAAGTGATTCATGGAATTACGTCCTAACCATATCATAGTCATGTCTCACCAACCAATCATAGATTTATCATGCACACCAATCTCATGTCAATATTTAACCAACCATCCAACCATGTTTCATACGCATAATCATACCAAGCTCATCAATTCCAATCCCATTGTGTCATATAGAATACATACAATGCATCATACGTAACTATTTAAAGTAACCAACTAATCAATCATTTGAAACACACACTTATCAAATCACCACTGTCAATCTCTCTCAGGCGAGGAGAACCCCTTGCTCAAGCTGCCATATCTCGCCTTGACAAGATTGTGAACAATGGGCATGTCGAGGTCTCGCTCAAGCTAGCCTATCTCGCTCAGGCGAGACTACTCTCACTCAAGCGAGTGGTTATCGCTTAGGCGAGCCCTCAAAGTAGAGAGGGGGTAAGCTGCTGCTGTTCTTGCTTAGGCGAGAACTCCTCGCTTAAGCCAGAGCTTTCATTTTGGATGACCACCCAACTCGCTTGGGCGAGTTCAGCAGAACTCACTACTCTCACTCGTGCGAAACCAAATCCAAACCATCACAGCAGTGCAAGTAATAGGTTATCACGCAACAAACAACATACATCAATCACCCAAAGTGTAAAACAAACCAAGCAGGCAGAATAACATGAAAACAGTAGAACCCTATCTTCCCTTACCTTATCAAAAGTTATTGTGACGGTGTTTAGGCAAGCAGAATGGTACCACAGGTCCAATAACAGCTTCGTGAGCTGGTAACACTAATACCAAAACAAGTACGGGTTACTACGATGAACCCTAGTTGGAATCACGAAAATCAAACTAGAGAAGAAAGAGTATGAGTTGAGGGCCAACTGATGTGAAATAGAAATAAAGTTCACTAGCTCGACGAAGAATGTGACCCAAACCCTAGCAGAGCTCTGTTGGAGGAGAAAAGAGAGAGAGAGAGAGAGGAAGTGAGCTGTTTTGCAAAGTGAGTAGAATGAAAGGAAACAAGGGTTGTAAGGGGTCTTGGGTACCCCTATGGGCTGTGTTGGTATCGCGCAGCGGAATGTTTGAGCGTGCGGACAAAAACCAAGAGGGGGGTTAATTGGGTTCTTAATAAAAATTGTGCTTTTAAAATTTTTCCTTTTAAAATCAAATATCAATTAAAATTATCTCCTTTATTTTAATAAACACGATAAAATAAAGAGAGTAGAGAAGAGAAAATTGCACAGAGTATTTATACTGGTTCAGATCAAAAGATCCTACGTCCAGTTGTTAATCTCTAAAAAACGAGATTAACTCAATCACTAAAATAAACCAAACTTACAATCAATGATAAGAAAGATTAGGGTTTAGAAA
>Ga0214545_1002825_pt1 | contig 33358 bp, 20 predicted proteins | sample CNSS4metaG_FD_160064 | JGI IMG/M metagenome (GOLD analysis project Ga0214545, IMG submission 160064) | Root nodule microbial communities from cowpea collected in UCLA plant growth center, Los Angeles, California, USA - CNSS4 | ecosystem: Host-associated > Plants > Roots > Nodule | place: USA...
ACCTAGTATTTATGTATATATTATTAGTTTTGTTGTTTTTTTTTTCAATAAGTAAAAACTACATCATAATAAAATATATTTTTATTGTTTAACTACATTTAGATAAAATATGAAACATTAGTAAAAATATAAGATTTTCTAATTGCTTTATTTAAAATAAATAATACAGTTTATTAAAAAAAAAAAGGGATGTTACATGAATGTCTGCTATTCAGGTTTGACTCTGAGATTGCATGTTGACTGTTGTGATATAAGGTTTCTTTACACTAGCTTACCCTGTTTGCTTGTTTGATTGTCTTGTATGTGGCTCTTCTCTTATTGTGATGATCATCAATTCTATTGATGTGAGCAGATAGGAGAACAACTGGCAGTGGTAATGATGATAGGAATGATACAACTTGATGGACTGGACGGGTATTGGACCCATTATGGGGCCCATCGCTGAAGAATTTATTTGCTATGTTTTTCTTATTTGTACAAGACCTCGTACTATTAGTTCACTAGTGTATTTTGTTTTAGGCCGTGTGGGGCCTCTTTTATGTTTTATGGATAGGTTGGGGTACGGAGTACTTCATATTCCAAATCTTCGTACCCTCTGTATATTATGTATGTGGCGTTTTATTAAATGGACTTTATCTATTTATTTGGACGTTACAATTACAAAACATTTTTGGTTTAGATGAAAATAAGTTTAGAATTAAATGTAAAGAATAAACAAAATTGACACAATGGAAATTAATAACTTGATTGCAAAAAAAGATAAGATAAAAACTTCATTGAGATTGGGTTTCATGATTCCTTTCAAAGTAAATACATCAAACAATATATTCCTATTTCTGTCTCTCACACTCGCATTGTTTGTAACATTCCTCGATTGTATCACAGACAAACCTAAACTAATTACTTGGATGGTACCCACCCTTAAAAAACTTTCAAATGCATCTCAACTTTTGAAAAGTGTCTCAATTAGGTCTCTTTTAGAAAAAAAAAAATTAATGTTGTCTCAATTATGTTAAAAAGTCATTTTTAATAAAAAAAAATATTAGTATAAAATTTATACAAAAACAATTGGGTGATTATATTGCTCTATTAGTATAACATTTTTTACCACTAAATTTTAATATAAATATAAATACTTAATTTTATAAAAATAATTATAGTTAATTGGTATTAATTTTATAAAAATGGATTAAAAAAATATTGGAAAAATTGAATCAAAGACACAAAAGTAGGGACTAAATTGAATCAATGAGACATTTATAGGGACTACATTGAAGTCAAGACACTAGCATTGCCATGTGTCACACTAGGGACTTGACACATAGCAATAAAAATTTTTTGCAAAAAGAAAATTATAAAAATTAGAGATCGACACGTGACACGCGATTAACGGTGTTAATTATTTTTTTCTAAAATGGACATAATTGAGGCACTTTTTTAAGGGCGGATACCAAATTGACACATCCTTGCCAAAGTGGGTACCATCCGAGTAATTAAACTCAATGTTTACTATTACGTTTGCATTAAGAATGACTACTAACCACATCTATGTCTAGCATGTGGTCAATAGTTATTTTATCCTACTCAGGATTCCCCAACTATCTTTCAGATCAACTGGTATTCCCACATATGCACCATATCTAGAACATGCTATTAAAGATCATAATATGGATTTCCAAACTATCCTTTTGATAAGTATGGACTCCTGAATGTGTAAAATTCATAGACTATGTAGTTAAAACAAGAATAAAACATAAGATATTTTGGAAGAAAATTATATTGAATGAAGAATTCACAGAAGTAAGAATAAATCACACCCAACCCTCGTGAATGAAGGAGTTAGCTACGCCTAGACATACTGAACACAAGACTGATGTTGAAATTGAATGCCTCCAGCCTTCAGAATGTCATTCTACCTTCAAGTGTAAAGATGTCAAGTTTCTCTCTCTCTCTCTCTCTCTTTTCTTTTCTTCCTCTTTCTCCTCTCTTTTTTCTTTTCATCTTTTTCCTTCTCTCTTTTCTTTCGTCATTTCTTCCTTTTCCTTATTTTCTTTCTCCTCTCTCTCTTTCTTTTCATGTTCTTCATTCTTTCTCTTTTCTTTGTCATCTCTCTTTTTCTTTTCATTTTATTCCTCCTCTCTCTTTTCTTTCTCTTTTTCTTACTTTTCTCTCGTTTCTTTTTGTATTATTTATTTTTCACTCTCTTTTCAAAACCTTTAGCCTTTGTCATGTCCTTTCTTCCTTCTCTTTGAAGTATAGAATGTAGTCCTTGAGATCTTCATTAGTCACAGGACTTGTATTCCAATTCAAACATTGATAAGTGTCATGCCCATAGCCTTCACATTTGGAACATGTTAGAGTACTTTTTTTGGCCTTTGCCAATAATTTGTTCCCATGTTTATACTTTCTTCTAAGCTCATATATTTTTCCATTTAGATGTACTATGTGTGATACGATCTCAATGACATGCTCCACCAAGGCCAAACAAACACTAGGTGTATCTTTTCGTGTCACTTTCTTGGTACATTCAAATCCTTTAACCAAATGATCACTGTGACGAGTATGATAGGTTAAACTATATGTAAAACTAATCCCAGAAGAATGAATATGTTGAAACATGTTGCATTGCTCAATATTGCTAGATCCTGCAAGAAAGGTTAGTAAAACAAAATAATAAGAAAATGTATTTAAATTCTCACCACTTTTCTCAGTGTTTCAATCAAAAATCCACTTGTATATCACAGGTAGGCCTTGGATTTGGAAATTGCTTGATCCCTTTTTCCACTCAAATTTTCTTTAGCGCTTGGCAAAGAAATTCAATAGATTAAGCAAAGAGTGACAAATCAATGTGAAAAATGTTGCGAGATCTAAATCTTGACTCAAGAGGTTAAAGGTAAAAACAAAACTCTAGACAAAACTTCAAGGAATTTTAAAAGACAAAAAAACAATAAAGCTAGAAAGAAATAGGACTACCAAAAAGAGTTAAATGAGATCGTGCAGAGACTCTAAGAAAAAGACTGATTGCAATTCAATAGATCAATAAATCACAAAAACAAATTGTAGCAAAAAAAGTTGTGTTCAACATTTCAGTTTTTTTTCTCTTGGATCCTTATTTTTTCTTTTTGTTTACTTTCAATATATATTTGTTTCCTTTTGACTTAGATCCACTATTCTTTCTTTTCTTTTCAATTTTGCAGTTCAACACACAAACAAAGAAAACCATACAGATTGTCTTTCAAACACCAAAGCTCATGTAAAATCAAAGTAATAAGTTAATTGGGACTACCACTAACAGAAAAACACAAAAATAAATAATTTCCAAGAAATAAAAGTAGAAATGTACAATTTAAACTAAGAACACCAAGAGCACAAAAAAAAAATTAAAAACTCAATGGAATTGGATAAAACCTTAGAGGTTTTACTCCTTATAAAATTCTAAGGATAATGAACCCGACATAATTTCAAAACAAAGCGCATAACACAAACATTCAAAATATTATTTTTTTGTTTTCTTTAAATGACAGAAAAATTAAGAAAAAAGAGGAAATTAAAATCAAAACTTTGGTCTTTATATTATATGATAAAATGATATCCAGGAAGGAGTATGGTCGCTTATGAATTTGAATCCTCAATAGACCCAAATAAAAATAAATCAGAGAAGAACGTGGAATAAGACAGAGATTGAGATGCCACAATCTAGCATATTGATAAGTCAATGAAAATTCACCACAAAGATTGTCATCTTTGATAAGAAAAAAAGTTGCAGACACCATAATTTAACATATTGATAAGTCAATGAAGAGTCATCACAAAGAATTCAATCTTTGATAAGAACCAGAGTTTTAATCCAAGAACCAAGATAATTCTCTCTCAGTGAAAAACCAATTTCACATAATGACCTTTCAAGGTGTCTATATATGTATTTGGTGCCTCTATACATAAACACAAATGTTTAAGCCACCTAAGAAACCCTAAAAGAACGTTCAAAGACATTGGGCTCAAAAAATAACTCGAAAATTCAACAATAGAAACGAATTTTTCGCCCAACGAAATACCTTTCTTGTCTAGCGAAAACATTTCTCGCTAACCGACTACTCGGCATTCTTGTACAACGAGATAGGTAGTTCGCCCAACGAACTTACAAAACTAAAATAAATTATAAACGCATTAATTGCTTAAAATTTATTCTATAATTGTTTTCCAAGGCATGATCTTTTGCTTAAAATTTATTCTATAATTGTTTTCCAAGGCATGATCTTTATGTCTTCAAGTCCTTTGAATTGCAAAGTTTCATCCTCAAGTTCTTCTTGTATTGAGCAGAAGATAGTCCTCTATCATATCCTCATTCAAATTCATACCACTTGAAGATTCATTCTCCTTTGTATTGGATGGGAGATAGTCCTCTATCATATACTCCTTCTTGAAGAGAATTTGTCCTCAAATTCATACTACTTGAAGATTCATGAGATAGTCCCCTATCATATATTGTATTTGCATACTGTTCTCCCTTACTTATAGAATTAAAGAACATGTTGCATTTGTACCTGGTTTCTCCAATTGCATGTATATTCTGAGCAATATCAGTTGCGTGTGAGCTTGAATTCCTCATTATCATGTTAAGTCTAAAATCAATATTTGGGTGTGAAGCTAGAATTTATCCTCATCAGAATAAATTAAAGCCTCCAATTCATATCAAGTCTCAAAAGTGATGTGTAATCATTTCCAATTTCGAGTTTTAGAATGAAAAATCTTATCACATTAGATAGGAATATGGTTCGAAGAACATTGAGATATAGTTATGTTTGTAAGTGCTGATATGCTAGTGCATAAGGTTTTATTTAAGTTACTAAGTGAGGACATTGTTTGAGTCACTCCGATAAGTGTGTTTTGTCTGGTACTAAGTGAGGACGTTGGAGAGGGTGTTTATGGGCTTATGGCTCATTCTGTTAGCTGATTATGTTAGAAGTTAAGTTACATAACTCAAATTCATTTATGACAAAAGTTAGAAAAGTTAAGTAAAATCAAGTTCAAATCTATGAATAACTAATCAAGATCCAGTTCTTTAAAAAACAGAAACTACTTGAGACAAAGGACCTTATTCTTTGAGCTTTCACTAACAGTTGATCACCTTAGTGGTTAGCAATATCAATGTATCATTGTTGAAAAATGGTGAAAACAAGATCATTGACGTTTGCTACTTGCTAAGAAGAACCCTCAAAGACCTAAACAATGCTATCACTAAATATAGAACTCACTTTCATCCGAGCGTGTAATGAAGAGACAAAGGAAGTTTTTCATGTCTTATATATTTCGTACTCCAGCGAGAATGAGTAACCATGCTTGCAAAAGATCCATACAAGGATGAACAAACCAACGTAATAGAGATATAGTGTAAGGATTTTACATCTTCGTCTCATATTCTTTTAATTTCATTACTGGTTTCAGCATGTGCTTGGTTAAACATAAAATCCCACCAATCATTTTTCATAATATTTCTTAGAAAAACGTAGATTATTGCATTTGTTTCATTGAAACTTAAAACACCTTGTAAGAAATTTATCAGAAGAATGAATATACACTGATTCTGTTAGTACGGAAGCATAAAAGGCTGGCTTAATTCCCATCATCATGAGGTGAGAGAAGAAAGGAAGATATACACTTAAACATGGTATCAAGCACACGATTGTAACTGTCTCAAATCAAGGAGCTTGTATAGAATCTTGGCGGGGTGCTGTGGTTGAGGAGTTTGATCTTGAAAAAGAAGAGTGGATGAACTCAATGCAGTCTTCAACAGCAGCAGTTCTATGAGAATCAACAGAGGAGCCTGCTGATTTTGATCTTGTTAGGGAAGAAGAGCCTCGGTGTAAAGATCTCCTTGAAGACATCAAGCGTAGAGCATTAGTTACTCTTTCTGCAAGATCCTTCACAAGTTCAACGGGAGAGGTCTCAGACTGCCAAGGAATCCTGAACATGCAACTCTTCACTTGTCCATTTCTGGTTGATTTCCTGCTAGAATTCTGTCTCAAGGACAAGCCTGTTTTTTCATTGATGTAGCCACTGCGACTCATTCTGTTGCTTATTCCTGTTTGAATGATGATAGCATTAGGAGAGAGAGCAATGATGATGTTATATAAAGTTGAGAGGGATTGTAGGGGAGACTTTGGAAGCAGAATCTTTAGAGAGGTGGGAATTGTGGAATGAGGAGTTTCATATGTGAGTGAGGAACAACCATTTATAGGACTCTCTCTATTCCATCATCAAAAAATGTGTAAAAGGAAAAAACCACAACAATACCCAAGTCCTTTTTACTAGATGAGATTGTTTACACTTTTTCTCCTATCAGTTCCATTATTATCATGAAAGAAATGTGTAAAAGTACAAGCAAGCAACCACAATATCAACCTAGTCTTTTTATATGACATTGGCTACATGCATAATATTTTTCTATGGAACTTTTATTTCTTCCACTATCCTCTGACAATAAACTTGTTTCAATTAATTTTAGTTTTAAACATTCATTAGAATAAAAGATAGAAATTTTCTCCTCTATTCTCTTATCTCTAACCTAATAAACTTTCATATTTATTTATATATACGTGTGTAAAGTGAAATATAGACGGTGAGAAAGGGTCATATTAAAGGTGTAGAAAGTTGCTGATACACTAACCCTCTTTATTACTTTCTATTGCAGATGCAGTGCAGCCCTGTGACTTTGCAGAGCACACGTTTAAGCTTTTCCAAGTAGTGGAGAAAGAAGCGGTATCTAAGTTGAGTATAATCAAAGATAGCATGAATATTTTATTTTAAAGTAATTGAGTCATCATTCCAGTTCCAAACTCATCCCACCCTCAGAGCAAGAAACTGTTTTAAATATAAGGAAGGTGGGGGCTACATTCTTTCACTCATTTCTCTGAAGATGCTCTCAGAACGACCAGTAGGATTGCTGCTTTGTTTTTCTATTTCTTTTCTCAAAGCTCATTGCAACAAGACACAACCAACCGAGTTGCTGCTAAATATTTTATCTCTAAAGAATAGTGTGAACTAGTTGACATGATTTGATCGGTCTTCATTTTGCATTGGAAAAAGAAAAATGATATCTTCTGATATTAAAGTCCTCACAGCTTTAACATCATGCTTTTGGGAATAAAGGGTAAGAATGTGTGTGCTATTCTTGTTTTATTATCAACAGAATATAGAGATGTAATAAAAATGTGGCTAAGTAGCAAACATCTAAAGATATGATTCTAAATTTATGGCAAATGTGAAACTAAGAAAGTTCAAATGGAAATACGGTGTGAAACTTGGGAAGTAAGAAATAAAATATGATTTTCTGGATCTTTTGACTGAAAGAAAGCAAAAGATCCTCATCCAGAATGCCAAGGAGTTTGACGATTTAAAGTCACCAACAAATTTCTATTCATTAAAGTGAAAAACTGTCGACACTTGGTGTGAAACTTTCGATCACATTGGTGCTCCTCAGAACAACATGGTGCTATTTTATTGTTATGCAGCGAAGGAAATATTTCGGGTGAGTTACCCTTCTGCCCTTTATCAGCAAATTATTAGCAAATATGGTCACAAGTGGACCATATGCCAAAAGAAATGGCCAAAGGTTTGATATTCTCCACTGAGATGTTGAAATGATTTAATAACTCAATCTGTCAATCATGAAATTGAGTGGCAGCATGTTTTGATAATTAAAATACTAGTTTGAATATACTTCTTTTAAGCACTTGGAAGAAAATATGAGGAATTAAGCAGACAATAAACTAACATTCTCAAATCAGTTTCAAAAGCTTTCATCTTTTTCTTTTTTTTGTAAGGTGAAGTGTATAAGTTTATTTTATATTATGAAAGAAGTTTGATTCAATTTCTTCTACTATATATTATTATTGAAAAATTCATCCAAATTGATTACAAATATACTAGCAGTTGTTTACAAAAGGAGAAGATCACTATGGCTTTCTACCAGGATTTCGAAAATAAAAGTGAAAGCCTCACTTCAGATCAAACCTCCAGAATTTTGACCTTTTTAACGTTGCTTTTTGATGATCTTGTGAAAGAACTGATCCGTGGAGGAGTGAGACAAACAAGCCAACTTGTACCTCATCTATTAGCATTGAACAATAGGAAGCCATATATGGAGTTAGATGCTTTTTATGGCAGATTAGGGGAATGAATTTGTACACTCCACAAAGGGATATGCATGAAGAATAAATATCTCTGTAAAATGAATTTCTTTTATAATGCCCAAAGGAATATTAAAAGATGACCATTGACCAGTGTTGTTTGATAACTTGCTTTCACTAAGAAACAAAATCATTCATTAAAAAACCGAATCAAAATCATGGACGATCAATACCAAGAGAATATGTGATTATTTATAAGACATTGTAGATAATAGCTGCATAATATTTTACAGGTCGCAACTGTAGAAAAGATTGAAGTTACCTGTGGTTATTAAAAAAGAACTCTGGGGACATTTATTCTTCTATGCCTGTACGTAGAAATATCATATAGGATGGTTTACGCACCAATCTATGCAGCCTCCATGACTTTAACTGACCATATAAAAAAAGTAGTTCCCACAATTGTTAATGAAGAGTCTATACTTGGTGATCATCACCTTAAGGAAATTATGAGTAAAAGATAAGCATTCCATTCATAGACCACTATGAATTAAAGTTCAATGAATGTTTCCAAGTTAGATTCCTTTATAGTATCTTTGATGATACTGAAGTACATTGCACAAAACAGCTTTTCTGCTATTAACAATTTCATTTGTAAATTTTGTATATACAACATTTCAAGAAAGTAAAACACATGTCCTGCTTAACAGTTCAAAAGAAGCACTGATCCAAGACACACATGGAAACTTCAGCTTAACAAGTGTATTACAGAAAAGATACTATATCCTATTAAGAACATCCTCTAGAAGCAGTTTCAACCATTATTCACAAAACAAACTCATTAAAAATCTTTCGAGGATGAGCGAAGCTACATTCTACATTGAAATGCAATCACTCTGGTACTGTACACATAGATGCCCAAATTTCACTTCAAATGGTAGAGTGAACAAGCATAAGTTCAAATTTTCAAGACTGTTTCTCATTCAAGACAATCAAAACCTCCCCTCGTTGTGCCAATGTAAAATCCAAGAACTCCCTTACTTCATGTGCATCAAGAAAAGGTTGAGGGGCGTCAAGGTCACTGTCCAAGTTAAACCAAACCCCATTAATCTTCCTCAATGCAATCCAGTGCCTACTTCTCCAAATCCCACCAAACCTAGACGCTGACACATTGACTACAATCCCCATCAAAACAGGTGCATCAAGATCAATGCAAGATGCCCCCTTTCTACGATCGTGCCACTCCACACTCTTTCCTTTCTCTTCCAAAGCCGCAATTAGAACATTTACGTCATAGTTTCCCGTGATAACATTGTGATGGGGCTTGAATATAAAAGAGAATGGGGTCCACGTTTCTGTGTTGGAGTCTTGAAGTGCGAGTCTTTCAGAAATTTCATTCAATTTTGCTCTAGTAAAAGCATCTTTTTGCTGATCAAGGTGAATTGAATAGACCCGAAAGCAGAAAGAAACGTGAATCAGTGGAATTATGCAAAAAGAAACGAAATTGGAAATTAAAACAGTGCTGAAATTGAAGAATCAGTGAGTGGGAAAGAGCAGAAGCACCTGAAAAAGGGAGTTGAGAGAATGAACGAGACAGAACTGCAATCTTTGCCTTTCGTGATAGACTTCGGAATTGTTGGTTGCCATCATACGGTGTTCTGCGCCGGAAATTTCGATGTTCAAAGTGTTGGTGTCTGCTTCTTTTACTCTTTTGTGGAATAAATTAAGCATGTGTTTGATTTAATATATATCAAGATCGGTTATTTATTTTTATTAAATTTTAAGAAAATATAATTTTTATAAATATTTATAAATATATATTATGTAACTTTTTTGTTAAATTATTTTAATTTTCTAAGACGTTTTTTTATCTACTACAGTTATAATTTATTGCTAGAGTCTACGAGACTTTATTGTGAATACATTTAAATTTTTAGTATTTTAAAACATTAATTCATTTGAAAAAAAAATGCATTCATAAAATTTATTTAAAATAAATATAAACAATACCGATTATATATATTTTTTAAAGTAATATTATCTCTTAATTGATACCTTTAACTGTTATTTTATAAAATATACTTTAAACTAATTAAATTAATAACAAATAGTACTTATATAAGTAAAATATAATTTAGCACGACTACAATATATTATTTGTTAGAGAATCTTTAATTTAATAAGGGAGGCCTTAAAAATATCATATTTAAATGTAAGATGTAATGAGAAATTCTCATTGATATGTAAAATTTTAAAAGTTAAGAATTCTCTTGTACGTAACTCTAAATTTTTTTTTTTCAGAATACACTCAACTAAAAAATAGTACAAAACTCACATCCAATTTATCCAATTTATTTAATTTATTTATTACACCATTTTACTATGTAGGAACGTGCGGGTATAGACTGATTGTTTTTTTTTTTTAAGATATGAAAAAAAAAATCCAATTTTCTTCGTCCGATCTATTTTTCTTCGATTCAATCTATTTAAGATTCATTTTATTAAAAATTCAACTCATTTAAAATGTATTTTATTGGATCTAAATTTCAATATCATCTATATTTTACATATTTTATGAATTGAATATTTATTTTCTAATTTAGATTTTCAAATATGGATAATCTAATAAATCAAATCCAAATTTTTAATTTAAATTTTTAGTTGAATTAGATATGGACTAGCCCAAATTTGACTGAGTCAGCGTGGTCCTATACGAAATTTGGCCATATTCAGCTGAATTCGTTCAGTCAGCTTTAGTCGAAATTTGGCCCAATCGGCCCTACACGAAATTTGGAAGTATTCGGCCGAGTTGACCCGACCCAAATTTGACCGCATCTAGTTGAGTCAGTCCCAAATAAAATTTGGTCGTATTCAAGTGAGTTTGCCGCAACCAAAACTTGGTCGTATTCAGCCTAGTCAGCTTAGGTCAAAATTTGGCCGAGTCGATCCTAGCCCAAATTTGGCTGAGTTGGTCCTAGTCCAAATTTGGTTGTATTTGGTTGAGACAGCCCCAAAATCTGGCCTATTCGGACGAGTCAGTCGCGATTGAAATTTGGTTGTATTCAGCCGAACCGGCGCCAGTCGAAATTCGGTCGAATTTAGTTGAGTTGAACCCAACCAAAATTCGGTCGAGTTCAGTCGAGTCAACCCCGACCGAAATTTGGCCGAGGCAGCCTTGATCCAAATTTGATTGAGTCAGTCTCGACCGACTAATTCAGTCCAGTCAGCCCCGACCATCCCCGACCGAAATTTGATCGAGTAGGTCCTAACCCAAATGTGGCCATATTTTGCCGAGTCAAATTTGGCTAAAATTTGGCCGTATTAGGTGAAATCGATCCTGGTCAAAATTCAGCCGAATCCAATCAATTCAATCCCGACCGAAATTTTGTCGAGTTGACCCTGACCTAAATTTGGTCGTATTCGGCCATGTCATCCCCAACCAATATTCGATCATAGGTGACCAAATTTTATTGAGTCAATTCTGACCGAAATTTATAAATACTTGGTCGAGTCGACCATAACAGAAATTCGTTAGAAGCCGAATCGATCCTAGCCAAAATTTAGCCATATTCAACCAAGTCGACCTCAACCAAAATTTAGACGACCTGACCAAAATTCAGCTGAGTCAGCCACGACTGACAGTAAACTAAGGTTGTCCCATGTTGAAATTCGACCAAATTGACCGCGACAAAATATCTGACAAATTTGATGGTATCGACCTTAAAGACACATGTTTTAGAAAATTCAATTTAAATTTATTTTATAAAAATGAATTCTGAATTTTCAACTTGATCAAAATATTTGAATCTAAATTTAAATTTTAATCTAAATATTTGAATCTGGATTTAAAAAAAATTCAAACTAATTTTATTAAAATAATAAATTTAGATCGAAAATCTAATCTAATTATTTAAATTAAAATAAATGTAAATTGGATAATTAGAAATCCAAACTATGATTTTTGCGTTAGTCTTGAGGTGACCAATTTGAATGCAGGATAATTAATATTTTATATTTCATAAATTTAGTATTATATTACAAATTTTAAAAATAACATCAATTAACAAATTTGTTAAGAATAGTAAAAATTTGCAATATAGTATAATAATATACGTTTGATTAAAACCTCGTATATATTGTTACAAAAATTGATGAACAGTGGATCGTGTCTCTAGATGTCATTTGAACTCGTCAAATCAAATAACACTCAATAGCATAACATATCTTCATTCCTGTGTTTTGTTAGAATGGAAGACTTTCGGAATACAATGTATACCTTTTTTAAAGTTTAAAATGATTTATAATTAAATGATTTTTTTGATAGACACAAATGCTAAAATTTGATGACTCAAATTGATGTTTTTAATTTACTTTTATCAGAGGAGTGAACAAATCCACCAATTTATCTTTTTAAATTAAAAATTGAAACATAAATCATTTAAAGGATTAAATGTTTTAGGATATATTATTTAAAATAGATAAATATATAATCATATTATAACTTAAATCATTATAATATTAAAAAACAAAACTTTAATTATTAATTATGATAAAATAATTTATAATGTAAAAATAATAAATATATCAATTGAATTAATTAAAAATAATAATTTTTAATTAAAAACTTTAAAATGTATTGAAATTGTTCAAACTGCCCCCACCTTCAATCAAGTAGGTTGGCTTGGCAGCTTATGTAAGAACAGTTTGATTTTGGTACATGTAATTTTTAACATCTTGTCTTGGAAGGCAGCTCTACACCACTATTTGTCCACTTGCAGTTTTGTTGTTCAAGCTTCTGAGCAGCAGAAAAATGAGATAATGATTTACAATGATAGAATATGACACAATGATTTTCCAAAGAAAATTGGCCACACAGGACCATGGTCCACAACCACAATGCAAGTTAGCATGATATTGTTCTTTCTCTGTTAAAAAAAGTACAAAAATGTTGCATTCATAGAACACTGGATATTTTGCTCTCCTCTCAATTTCAAAAGATCCTGCTATATATATGAATACAAATTCATTTCAATCATTCACACCAGGGACAAATGACTACAAATATTCCACCTTGTGGAGGTTTACTTCTGATAGATTATAGTTGATAATGCTGAGTCAACACGATTTTTTTCCTTACAAAAGAGAGGGGAAATCATTCTTTACTTTTATCTCTGTTCCAACACGCATTTCTAATTTTGGAATAATTATCCATCCCAAAAAGATTCTACTCAGTTGAAAACAAAGATGACTCAAATTTAGGAATTTGAGAATGAACTTCATAACTAACCATGTTATGTTATACTTACAGTTTGGATAAAATAGTTGGGTGTAACAGAAAGCAGAACCATGTATATTTCACAGAATATAAAAAACTATATACCAAATTACATTTGCAAACAGCCACATCAGGACTGAAATAATAGTCAATATACAACGAATTCAATTTACCAGTCAATATATGTAGTTGGTGAGAGGCACTATTATGTATTTCTTCATCTTCTTTTTCCGTGTGGCTTTGGATGAGTGAATTATGAGTTAAATAACAAGGCTGGCTATGTGTTAAAAATGATGCCAAGATCCACCTTACAGGAATATACAGTGTTATAGGGGTGAACTCATTCTGTATGAGACATATAACTGCACTGGCTTTAGCCAAACAACGTCAAAAACATACCTTAAGTTTCACTCAACTTTGCTCGCATAATAGACAGCTCTCAACTGTTCAGGAACCTGTCTGCATTGGGAGGAGAGACCCTTGCTTGCCTTCTATGAACATTGCAAGCTCTGTCGGCGCAACCACCAATCTTAACCACTTCTGTAACTCTTCACCCTCTACTTTCTCTTTTTCTGATGAATCAGTATCAGCACTATTAGAACACCACAGTTAAGCAAAGCTACATGGTTCACAGTCATCTGTATTGATACATAGTTAACATATGCAAAAGATTTCATACACCAATTTCATTTTTCCCTCTGATGATCATTGTATTATATAGAAGTGTAACATTCAGTATAGAGTAAAGTTCAAAACAAAAACTTGCGTCTAATTCACCCACACAATTTCCAGTGGTGACATGACAGTATACAGGTATGAACATGCAAGAGATAGAACTTTCTATTTTTTAGTTAAACCCTAACCTAAATATATACATTATCAATTTAATTAGGTTAAAAAATTTGAAGTTATAAAACCTTTAGTTTTGGACAATCAGCTGAAACAAAGCATGAGACCCGTATAGTTACCTTCTAAATGAGCACCTAGACCCTCCAAAACAGTAGGATTAGCTCGCACAATGGAAAGTGATACTTCCAGCGCCGACTGCAGCAATGCTTTCACTTCTCTTTGAACAAGATCAACAAGGTGTCCCTGTTTGTTTAGATAAAAATCAGCATATAGTAAAAATTGAATAGGAAGAAGAAATAAGTTAATGAAATACAGGACCTGATCTCTTCCCCAAGGAACTGATCCGCCAGATTCATCCATTCCACCATTGGAAAGGGTGGCAATTGACACAGGACCTATTGTCTGATTAAGACCATATTCAGCAATAGCTTTGTATGCCATATCAGTTGCTCGCCTGATGTCATCAAGTGCACCGGTTGACACTCTACCCGAATAAACAACTTCTTCTGCAGCACGTCCTCCGAGTAAGGTAACTAGACGGCCACGCAACTCGTCAATGAAAAGCAAGTATCTGTCCTCATTTGTTGGAGGAATGTAAGTGAATCCCAAAGCCCCTCCTGATCTAGGTAATATGCTTAGTTTCTGATAACATACACAAAATACTAAGGCATGAATGGCTTTTCTTAATAAACAAAAAACAAACATAATTTTCAATACAAAAGTAGGCTAAAATTACCAAACAGAAAATTTTGGCAAGTATTCAATTCGAAATAGAATAAAGGAGGGTTGGGTTCATTTCACAAGTACAGATACTTAACATGTGTTTTCGATAGTTTGCTTGTCTAGACAACTAAAAATCCAAAAATACCAAACCAGTATGATTATCTGACTTTATTTATTAATACCTTACCATTTGCAATGACATTTGGCATATTTATATGGCCAAGAATAGAATATTTTCTATGGTTTACCTCAACACGTGGCTGTCCAGGAAGAAGGCTTGCAACTGCAGTACCTACTACAGCATGGCCAGCTTCATGTCGTGCAACTACAGCCTTCTCACTTCCTTTCAACTTAGCAGTCTTCTTTTCTATGCCCTGAAACAAGTTACTTGGTCCATTTTATCCAGCACAGGTAAAACTTACAAAACTAAATTTTTTCAATTTAACTTTTGTGATTAACATTCCAAATCCTGCCAGACGGCAGCTGTAAAGTGAAAATGTCCATCTATCAAGATTTCAAGAGACATTGTAACTTACTGCTATTGATCTTTCTACAGCATGAATGAAATCAATTTTCTCCACAATAATTTTGTTTTGTCTTCCCGCCAGTAAAGCAGCCTCATTTACTAGGTTTGCAAGATCCGCTCTTCAATTATGTGTACCAGTGTGTCAAATCAAAATTTCAGTCTTCTAAATATTTAAAAGAGATAAAAAGGTATGAACGAAACAGAATAATTACCCTGTAAAACCAGTGGTCATACAAGCAATGTCACCAAGGTCAACATCCTTAGCTAAAGGAAGTTCTTTCTTGGAAACATGAACTTTTAGGATAGCCTCTCTTCCAATCCTGTCAGGTGTTTCCACCTAAATCGAAAATGAACATTTTTTTTTCTTAGAATATGCCAAGTCAAGGTCATTCTGAAATCAGTATAAAAATCAAAGGAGGTTATGTATTTAAATAGAATCCAGACCATAACTACTCGATCAAATCTTCCTGGCCTTCGGAGTGCAGGGTCTAAGACATCTGCACGATTAGTTGCTCCAAGAACAATGACTGCAGAATTGCTGTCAAAACCATCCATCTCCTGCAATTCAGTTAAAAAATTAGCCTCTTATTTACATAATCCCCCACCACCAATGCTCGAAAAAGAAAATACAAGAAAATGAAAAATTGGTTACAGTGAGTAGCTGGTTCAAGGTTTGTTCTCGTTCATCATTGCTGACGATCCGAAATTTACCATCGCGACTTTTAGCCACAGCATCTATCTGCATACCAACATGAAAGCTTAATTGATTGAATAGTAAACATTAAATCAAACACCTAACAGAATAAAAAAGTATATATTTTTACCTCATCAATAAATATAATGGACGGTGCCTCTTTCTTTGCCCTTGCAAAGAGATCTCTCACACGGGAAGCACCCATACCGACATATAACTCTACAAACTCACTAGCAGAACAACTTATAAATGGTACATCAGCTTCCCCTGCCACCGCCTTCGCCAGTAAAGTCTTACCTGTCCCAGGAAGACCCACCTGTAAGATAAAACAATGGATATTTACAACCTACATGTCAAATTAAAGCAATAATAAAATGAAAAATAACTTGGCTATGAATAATCCAGTGAAGTACCATTTCAAACTAACACAATAGTTATCTCATTTTTTGCAAGTTAATAATCATGAAATAAGAGAAAACATACATCATATAATACGGTAGAAAATTTTACTGGATATTATTAGAAAATATTCCCAAAAGAAATTTCCCATATTTGATCCCTTTCCCAAGAAAACATTTACAGCTACAAAGTGTTTGCTGGCAGACCAACATGTGCTTTCATCCTCAAATCAAAATACCACTGTGTATTATTTATCATATATCCCTAGCTAGACTCACCAAGAGAACACCTCGGGGAGGACGAGCTCCAAGTCGTATATATCTGTCAGGATTGCGAAGAAATTCCTGGCAAGCGAACATCAGCATAAACTACTCGTCCATATCTCCAAACAAAAGGAACATAAAAAGGCCTGTTGTATAATAGAAAGACTTCTATATGCCCTAAAGAATTTTAGAGCTAAGTATGAGATGAAGAAAGTCCAGCCTACCACAATCTCTTCTAGCTCCTCCTTAGCCTCATCAACACCAGCAACATCAGCAAATGTGATAGTGTCACCTTGTTCAGATGACTTTGTGCCAGCAGAAGTTCCTGACTTACGATTCCTAATCTGGCCAGGGGAATGCTGCACTAGCAATTCAATTCCTCAAAAACCAGTTTTAAAATGTTTAAAAAAAAATTGGATAAGAAGGCCTGTGAAAATAGAAAATGAGTGAGTGAAGGAATTCAAACTCACCGCAGAAAAACTAATAGGGAATCGATGGAGCAGCCCTGCAAGCAGAGCACAATAAAACACGGCTACCTGCAAATATCAGAATGAAGTCAACAGCATGTTATATTAATATAGTGTCAACCACAACAGACAAGGAAAGTCATAATGAATGAAATGGGAAGTTTAATGTCTTAAACTATTGATACATTATAATTGAAACATATCATATTCAACAAATGTGAAAGAAAGAAGATTTATCTCAAACTAGCTTCTATTTATCATCTGAAGTAATCGGTTCTTAAAAGTTATTATTTCAAATTCTCATTGGACAAAATCTATAGTTTTTAATTATAAATAAACATGTACAATATAGTTTCATGAGCTTGATAATTTTATCAACTATACTAGCCACAGACAAGTGACACAAGATACATCCATTAGTTTCTTAGCCAGCTCTATTATTTAGTTTAGTTGGTTGAAGAAATAAGGCATGTTGCCTATAAATACACCATTGAGAGTTGTTACGGGACTTGGATACCTCATATACCATAATCCCTATCATGGCATGTCTCTGAGAACCAAAATCTCAGCAGCTCACACTTTACTTGGTCACTTCACTCAACATCTTTGAACCTTGAACCTTATATAGAACCTCATAGGTAGCCCTTTTCAAGTCCCCAACAACCAACTATAATACTGGTTGATAAGCATCCAAACACTTGGGAGCCCTTTCCAAGTCCCTAACAACCAACTATAATACTGGTTGATAAGCATCCAAGCACTTGGGGAACCCACTCTTTAAAAGTTAGTTGCCAAGGGAGGAAAAACTACCACTTAAATATTTCACTGAGCATCCCAAACTATTCATAGCGGGACTTATATATTCCATAAATACACGTCACTATCTGGGAGAGAAGGAAGAAATCATCTTGACTGTTGTGAAAGAGTCGGGGCCTTTGACCAGGGAGGTCAGTCTCTCAAAGAACTGCTGTGTGCTTGTGTATTATTCCATTAATTAAGATGTTCATGGTTGTATTTCTGTAATGAAGATACAGGTTTCTATCACTGCCCTTCTTTAATAAAGAAGACTTGATAGAATGGAGTAGTAGACCTATGGGGCCATTTGATTTGAGAAGATATTTCCTATTTTCATTTTTAATTACAAAAACGTGACATTGTTTTATTTGCTTTCTGTTTTCGAAAATTTGCATCAATTCCTTTATAAATATAAACTTTTGGAAACAAAAAGCAATGTGATAACAAGATGGCTCTTTGTAATTAAAAGCAAAACAGGAAACATCTTCTCAACATAACACAGTCCTTAAGTTTTTCATGGCTCTTCCAGAAGTAGGGTAAACTAAACGAGATAGCTACAAGGTCTGTTTGAACAAGTTCTCTACAAGCTCTTCTAAGAGAGCCAAATATAAGGGAAAAATTGAAATTAACTTATCCATAAGATAAAATTAGCTTAATCACAAGTTAAAATTACAAATTTAGAGACTATATGAAAGAGCTTCTACAAATTAGTTTATGTGTAAGATAAGATAATTTTAGCTCATGAAGAAGTTAATTTCAATTTTTACTCTTATTTTTTTGTCCCAGAAGGAGCTTCCAAACAGGCCAATAGTCTATCTGGTGTGCTACAACCTACATCCATTGAGCATTCACAGAGTTTTCAGCCATATCATATAATGATTGTAATTGGAGAAATAACCATATTCCATGTATCAGTAGGTTTTTTGCACAAGCAAATATATTGGAATTTATATATTACACTTCAAACCAGCAACCTCTTTCCATTCTTGAGCAAATTCAGTCGTGGCAGAAAGAACAGATACACAAACAATGCATAGAGTGATGCAACAAATTCAAAATATAAAACCCAACATAGTTATGATAAATTAATGATACAATGAACAAAAGTAATCCAAAACTAACGCGTCATAAAAACCTTAAATCAAATGAGTGTAAATAAACAAAACAATGCTACAACTACTCTAACTATTCTTATTTTGGGTAAAATCACATGTTCTGTCCATGAAAAGCAATCACGCTCGAGCCCAAAAAAAAAAAACACCATTGGCTATAAAATTCTCCCTCCAAGTATTTATATCACCTATGTACGAGTGATTAAACTAGAACAAACTCCATGCATATTGACCCGTTGGTGGGTGATAATCTAACTATTTTAGTTTACCAAATTGTGTTGACATAAGACTATAACAACGAAAACCAAATGCAGCTACAAGTATTTCAAGTGTGGAGACCATGTTCCAAATCCTTACCAAAGCAGAGTTGAGGAATCCATTAGACCTCTTATCCGGGGACCCGAACTCCACCTCATTTTCCATCATCTTCTCGTAAGGGGTCCTTATATCATTAGGCCTAGTGGTAGTGTAAACAATCTTCTTCGTAGGAGCAACACTCTTAACCAACGACTCTGACTCCAAAGGAGTAGCAGCAGCAACTTCAGAACCTTCCACGTCAGACTTCAACTTGAACATGATATGGACCCCATCCACCTCCACCTTCTGTACCTGATCACCATTAATCTTGCTCAAAAAATCGCTGTACGGCACGCTCACAAACGACGTCGCAGCCCTCGGTTCGGAGCCAGGTAAGTGAATCCCTGGCTTGAGCAACCGCATCACGAAAACCACAATCCCCAACTGCAACAACAACACTCCAACCTCTTGAGCGTGCAAAATGGGTTGCCACCGCCACTTCCCACTCTTCGAACCCAACCACCACCACCACCCCTTCCCTTGCTTCTCCCTCCTTCGGTTCGAACCAGGCCCGGTCGAACCCTTATCCACCCCCTGACCCTCCCCGCTCTTCTCGCCGGAATCCCCCTCTTGCCCACCACTCGCCCTGACTGCGCCACCGTGAACCTTCCGCGTCCTCCACAAATCGAACCTCCCGGAATCCCTCCATACGCCCTGAACCCTAACCGGTGCCGAATTGGGAACAAAACGACAGGTATTTTGCCTGAACGGCGGTGAGGGCTTCCGCCAGTTATGAGAATTGAGAACAACTTTGGTATACGTTATGGGAGAGAGATAGAGATACTCCAACGCCGACATTTGAATATGAATAGAACGAGAGAAAGAGAGATATAAATACCCACGACGTCAAAATCGAAACTTTGAATATCCTCTTCGCGTTCGCTTGCATTAATTTATATGGGTGTGGCTCCGAGATGATAATCCTCTGGCTTCTGATATGAGTGTCAATGGTAGCGGGAGAAGAAGAAGCATTGAGAAAGAGACAAGATGATCCGACAGGACATGGTAGCCGTTCGATTGACCAAGGGTTGAAGATTTTAAGGATCCAGATTTTTTTGTTCTCTTTTTTGAAAATTAATAATTATAATAACTACTTCCGTTTCGGAAGATTTTATTGTTTGGTTAGTTTGTGGTGTTCGTTGTGTGTGGGGACATACTTGGTGCGGAAGGGTGTAGAGAAATGCATTTTTATGGGTTGCGAAACTGACACGTGTAGGGTGATGATAACAAGGTTAGTCATGGGATGATTATGTGGCGTTGTCGTGTGTCAATCTGGTTCACAAGTTTGCGGGCACATCCAAAGATTGGGTGTAAGAGCCACAAAATAATAAAACATGATAAACAAAAACGGTAACCAATTTTTAAATTAGATTAGAAAAAATATTTTTACTAGAAATTATGAATACATTAAGTAATTATCACATCAAATGTTATGTTTTTAATAAATTTAATTTATAATTTGTACCTTTTGGTTGACATTTTACACATTTTTTGTTTTTGTATCTATCACATCTTTAATTTTTTTTAAATTCTTATTTATCAATGTTTTAACTTATGTAATGTATGGATCATTTATGTAGTTTATTAGTAGTTAGAATAAAAAAATTGAAAAGAGTTATGCATCTTGAAATTTATGTGGTTGTTTGTTTTTATTTATTTGGAAATGTCTCCAAGCAAGGAAGATGAAGGATTTTTGAGTCCACTGTAACTTTAATTTAATTTCATTTCCATGAATGTGAGGTGATGATGATGTGCACCTTTTGCTGGGTGTTCCATTTTTTATTTCAAAATCTGAATACCAAAATCTTTGCCAGCACTCCCCATATAATTTGAGAGAACTTCCCACCTCTGGGAGCGATTGTTTGTTTTTATTTATTTGGAAATGCCTCCAATAAAGGAAGATGAAGCATTTTTGAGTCCTTTGTCACTTTAATTTAATTTCATTTCCATGAATGTGAGGTGATGATGTTGTGCACCTTCTGGTGGGTGTTCCATTTTTTATTTCAAAATTTGAATACCAGCGGTTGTTTGTTTTTATTTATTTGGAAATGCCTCCAAGCAAGGAAGATAAAAGATTTTTTAGCCCACTGTAATTTAATTTAATTTCATTTCCATAAATCTGTGCCAGAACTCCCCATATAATTTGAGAGAACTCCCCACCTCTGGGAGCGATTATTTGCCGGAGGTGTTGGATTTTTGGAAGCCCTAGTGGCCGTCTTCTTTGATTAACTGTGGAAACGTCGTCGCCGTCTATGACTTCTAGTCACACCTCTGTTCTCCGGCAACCACAAACGTCTTCTTCTATGACTTTTGATCTCTCTTTCTCCGTTTCTCTAACAACTGGAGTTTACCCAGGCGTTGCTCTCTCACCGCTTGATTACGCCTTTCTCTCTCTGTCGCACAAACAACACTTTCACCGCCTCTCTTTCGACTTTCTCTCTCACGCTGTCTCCACTCTGCAACACCTTCCTCTCGCCTTTCTCTCTCCCTGTCTCACCAACACTCTACTAAGTCAAAACTTTGCCTTACTTTCTCTCTCCCCATCTCATTTCATTTTGGCAAAAAGAATTTACAGGCTAAGTTTCGCGCACGTGACAACCCCTTCAGTTTCATTTTAAAAAAATCAATTAAAAATAAAAAAAGCCTGGCTCGTCACCATGAAAAAAATGAGTTCGAAAATTATGTTCGAATATCATTTTCATTTTTATTAAATTAGTGAACTTTTATTTTAAAAGGGGAGAGAACTTTTGGAGAGATTTACGTACAAGCACTTTCATCTTCTCTAACATTTTTAAGCCATCATCAACCATCCTTTGCACCCATTTTTCACACACTTTCATCCAAACCATTCTTCGTACAGAGACAGAAAAAAATCAAAACAAAGAAACAGTACAAGAAAGAGCAAGAAAATCAATAAATCATGGTGAAGAAAGGGGGAATGGTGGAATAGGCTTCGAGAAAAAGAGAGGGAAGATGACGATGTAAGAGGCATTAGTAGTTGGCAACGATCTCTTTGATGGAATGGCAGTCGCGGCAGTGGTCTTGGTGGCCCGAAGAAGACGCGAGCAGAGGAGACGGTGCGGTAGTGTTTGGCACGGTTGTAAGTGGTGCAGTGGCGAGCAATGCCGACGTTTACAAACCTCCGAGAGTGGTTGTCGTCACCGTTGGAGGCTTTGCCGTGAGCATGGTTGTGTTTTGAACGTGATTGGTGGACGCACATGATGTTGTGATGGCGTAGATGGCTGCCGGTACCGTCGTGGGTGGTGCTGCCGTGAGCAGTGTCGCCGGCGGTTTGGCAATGAGTAGCAGCAATGGTGTTTGTGTGGTGGCTTTGTGTGGGAGGTAGAAGATGAAGTTGGGGAAGAAGAGTTTAAGTGATGTGCGTTCTGGATTTGATTTAGGTTTAAGGTTTTGGAAGATTCATTTAATTATTCTTCGTGCACCCCCATAACTTAATTCTCACACCTATGCAGATTTGTTTCATAATTGGACCATTTGTTTTTATTTTTCTATTTTTTATTTATTTCATGCACTCCCAAATGTAATAACCCCACACCCCACTCCTTTAATTTCCTTTTTAGACTAGGATGCGTTTACTTTATGCACCATGCATTTCTTCTATGTGCACCTCATTTCTATGTGTGTAATTTTTCTCATTGCACCCACATATTTATTTATGCACTTTCATTTTCTATTTCCAATTTTACCTTTTTATTTTATTAAATATCACATTTCAATCATATCATTTTCAAAAATAATAAAAAATATTTTAAATTGAAATAACAATTAAAATAATTTTCAAAATTGATAAAAATAAGAATAAATGAAATTTAAAATTATTTTATTTATTTTATCTTTTAGTGTCTAATCGACCGTTCGCGTCGCACGACACTTCTTTTTAAATAGAAGAATTATAAAAATAGTTTTGGTATCTAATCGACCGTTCGCGTCGCACGATACTTCTTTTTGAATAAAAATTATAAAAATTATTTTTGGTGTCTAATCGACTGCTCACGTCGCACGACACTCCTTCTCACAAATATAAAAAACTATAAAAATACTTTTGGTGTCTAAGTGACCGCTCGCGTCGCACGACACTCCCTTTCATAAATACAAAGTATAAAAAATGATTTTTGTGTCAACCCGGCCGCACCCGTCAAGTGACACTTATTTTCAAAAATGTCAAAAGACAACTTTAAAAATTAAATATTCTAATCAAGGTTCTCAAGAACTACGTGATCCTTGATTCTTCATTGTGAATGGAGATACGTAGGAGCAGGGCAAGTCCTTGTCAGGTTCACTTCCCAAAAATCAAAAGGTTTTCCAAATCATTTTCAAATAATTTTATAAAGAACTACGTAACCCTGATTTCTCATTTTTTTAATGAGAATACGTAGGACCAAGGTTAATCCTTGTCAGGTCCTTTTTAATAAAAAAATAACAATTTTGTTCAATATTTTCATATTTATGGGAAAAATAAATATTTAAAATAAACACATTTCTTTTGCAAATTTCATTAAAGGGCCTTTAGGCGGACGCTGTAGGGTGTTAATACCTTCCCTACGCGTAACCGACTCTCGGACTCTAAATTTGGTTTTCGCAGACTTTATTTTATTTTTATGGTTTTCCATAGTTTTCCAAAATAAACTATGGTGACGACTTCTAATCTCTTTTTCCAAATGAATTTATTTTTAGTTCGTCGTCCCGTCGCGATTTAGGTTGCGACACAGATGATGTGACAGGTGGGTCAGGAGATATCTAGAGGCGGAGAGCAGGGGCTACCTGGGCTTTTGAAAGCGTTTCTTTTGTTTTAAGATTTTGATGTAACTTTAATTATGTTGAATTTTGGTAAATTTTGTAATAGAATAATTGTGAACATTGGGATTATGTTACAGTTAGAATTTTGTTTAAATTTCCCGTGTTTTTTGGGAAATGATATTATACTAAATGAGGTATTTAATTTTCTTTTCTATTTTTTATTTATTAAAAATTTGTAATATTCCTTAGGGATGTTACACTCACCACGGGTTAGAACCGGGTTAGGTTGTGAAAAATTCAGTTTTTTTCAAAAGTTGGTTGAACTCAACCCGACTCACTTAACCAATGGGTTAAACGGGTTCGAGCCAGGTTGAAGGTTGGTTGACCCACTTAACCCACCAACATTTTCTTACAACTTTTTTTTAATTTTCTTTTATAATTATTTACTACTCCTAATTATATAGGTTCACAATTTTATATTTTTAAATGTTACAATGTTGCTCAATAATATTTGAATAGTTTGAATGTTTAATTAATTTGATTGTCAAGTTATATACGTTGATACTTTAATCTTTAACTATAATCTTTATAGTAAATTACTCAAGCAATCGTCTTATAAACAAATTTTTCTAAATTAGCATAACAAAAATGTGTAATTTTTTCATTTATATTTTGTTGAATAGCATGACAGAAAATGTGTAATATTAGCCATGTTTTCTTAGACTATATGGACACTTTCTTGAAAACAATTCATCATATATTAGTGGTGAGCATGATGAAGACATTGGTTCTTGATTTTACTGTGATTGGCATCTCATGGGTTACTTAAAAAATTATTTAAATATTTAAATACTTAAAAATAAATAAATATTTTTTCTATGTGGGTTGGTGAGCTAAACCCACTTAACCCACCAACCCGTGGTGGGTTGAGGCAGGTTGCAAAATTTTTGTCTCACCATAAAGTGAGCCAGGTTGGGCTCACTCATTTTAAACCCAGCTTGTGGTGAGCTAACCTGTGTGAGCTGGGTTGGCTCACTTTGACATATTTACTTGGCCCCATAATTTATATAAGATGATTCAGAATATGTAGAAGCTAACAAAGAAGCCAAATGAGAAAATTGTTTGTAACAATAATATTGTCCAATAGTATAAATAAACTAGGAGAACTGTGGAACAAGATTTGTGAATGCATTTCCGATGGAATCTTATATAATGAGCGAAGAAGGACTACAATGCCAGGTATAACACTTTAACTCACTATATGTATCATGTTTAATAGTTTACAAACTTGAACTAACATGATATATTGCAGAACTATCTCTAACCATTGAGCAATTACAAAACTTGACCTTAATAAAAATAAACAAGTTGTTGGAAATAAATGGAAAGATCCTAAAGGACTACCCATTTATGCCTTATACTGATGGATTTGTAATAAGTTTGTTAGAAAACCGGTTAATTTATGCAGATCTACATTATAATGTAAATGAACAATGACATATATTTGAAGCAAACTTCTATTCTTTCACATGTAATACACATTTGTTGCTATCAACTCAATTTTATAGTGCCCTGATTACTAAAATTGGCTCATACATTTCATAGAATAATTAATGTTGTTAGCAAGAATCAAGGTGGAAATGTTTTTATTTGTGTGGATACGGAGGAACAAGGAAAATCTTCGTGTGGAAATTTGTGATCATCTTTCTTACGATGCCAACGCAAAATTGTTTTCAATTTCAAATGGAATTGCCTCTCCTTTCCTTCTCAGAGGAAGGACAACACATTCAAAAATTTTAAAATTTCAGTGCCTATATTAGACAACTCATTTTGTAACATTATGCAAGGAAGCGAAATGTCCCAATTATTAAAGCAAGTTGACTTAATCATATGGGATGAAACGCCAATGAGATGCAAATTTTATTTTGAGGCTTTGGACAAAACTCTGAATGAGAATATAAAATCAACATAACACAATTTTTGGAGGTAAGGTAATAATCTTTGGTGGTGATTTTAGATAGACCCGTTCTAGTAATTCCAGGAGGAACCTGTTCTAGTAATTCTAAGAGGAACCCGTTCAGATATTGTACATACAACTATCGCCGCTTCATTTCTATGGGATCATTATTAAATATTAACATTAACAAAAAACATTTGTCTTTCACAAGGCAATTCAGATAGCAACTAAACAAAAGAAATCAAGGAATACTTTGAATGGATAATCAAACTCGTAGATGGAAAATTATTTGAACCTAATGATGGTTTAATAGAAATTGAGATCGAATTTTTTAACTTGGACTTTGATGATCCGATTCAAGCTATTGTTCGCAATCAATACCTTAGTTTAATGCTTAATCTATCAAAATTGCAGCGGTGGAAAAACAATATATGAGCTTTGATAGCATTGGCAATACTGAAGGATTCAAACTAAATGCATGTCAACACGTTAAACACATATGGACTGCTAAATCATAGCATTAGTCTAAAGATTAACACAGCAATCATGCTTTTGAGGAACTTAGACCAAACAAAGGGATTGTGTAACGGTACTAGATTAATAGTTACAAGACTGACAAACCTAGTTATCAGAGCAAATATTATTACTGGAAATAAAACTGGTCATGAAATATATATACCACGAATGTCTATGTCACCATCACAATCATCATTGCCTTTCAAACTTATAAAAAGACAATTCCCAATGATTTTATCCTATGCGATGATAATTAACAAAATCCAAGGACAATCACTAATTATACTTATTATCTCCAGTTTTTAGTCATGACTGAATACATGTTGCAGTATCTAGAGTATAGAGCAAAGCTAGACTGAAGATACTAATCAATGACAATCAAAAAAGGCCTTTGGACTATACAAAAAGTGCAGTTCTTAAAGAATTGTATCATAATCTATAACAAGTGATACCAAACCGAATGCATAGATATGCCTTAACCATATGCAATATTTGTTTACCATGTCTACGTCTAATTGTTCCATATATATTTCAAGTTTCAACAATACCAAAAATATGGTTCCTTTCCAAGACTATAAAAAACACCACACAACATTTATGCGACAACTTGGTAAATGTACCAACTCAAGTACTTTAATTATAAATACGTACACCTAATTAGGTTATTTTGTTATCTTAAATCTTAGTGGGAACAGAGAACTGTAATTTGTTTCTACAAACTACAGTACCAGATTATCAATTTTTAGGGTGGGTACTTTTTTTTACTACCCAACACCTAAACTTCACCATACAAATTATTCAGACAAACAAATATATTAACTATTCAACCAAACCATACAAACAATAACAAAAGAAACGAAAACAAAAATTTAGTACCTTAGAAAAGAAACACAATTGTTGAAGTAATCCACCAACAAACCAACCCATAACACGATTCCAAGATACAAATTTGTTAGGGGGGTCAAAATGGGCCAGTTCAGCCCGTTTCAACCTGGCCCGAATCTGGCCCGACCAAGCAAAACAAGTTATGTTGTGTAGCCCAGCCTGTGGGCTAGCGGGCTGGCCCACCAACTTTGCCTTTTTTTTCAAGTTTTTTACTCAAGCTCAATTTCAGTAGTGTAGGCCTAAATAACATGTAACATAATTTTTTTTTCCAACATACTACATCAGTTTTACAACTAGTAGTTTCAAGCTTCCATTCCATGTCAAAAAACACATATTCAACAAAACTAAAGCCATTAAAACAAAAAACACATATTCAACAAAACTAAAAACACAATAAAGCAATAGTATGTTCACAACCTAACCACCACACCATTAGGTTTTTCATTTGTTTTTAAATAATTCAGAGTATGCACAATATGCCACACATAATTTGAAATTACAACCATAACAACATTTCATATTGGTTGAATTATATAACCTGCATTATATAATAATAACAACTACAACAACCAACAATTACAACACCACCAAACTAAAGTCAAATGTGCATTAATATTGAGTAATATATCAGCTAGGATCCACGCCACACATAATCTGAAATTACATCCATAACAACAATTTATATTGGTTGCATTATATAACCTGCATTATATAATAATAACAACTACAATAGCCAACAATTACAACAACAACCAACAATTACAACACCACCAAACTAAAGCCAAATGTGTTGTAATATTGGGTAATAGATCATATAGGATTCATGTTCACCAGACCTATAAAAAAATCAGTACAATTAAATGTGAGATAATGTATCAATGTTCCACAAAACTATAATTTATGGTTGCATATGTAAAGAAAAACAATACAGTTACACAAAGCATGAGTCAAATAAAAGCAACTCACCTTCAATCTTCATCAATTTCCTTTTCAAGGTTATTAGATCCACCCTTAGAACAACTTCCTTTACTCTTCCATCTTGGTCAACATCGTCATCTTAAAATAACACATGGAATGAAAATGAAAAAAATAAGTTAGAATATGAAAGATTGTATATGGAAATATTTTGTTAGAATTTGTATCAAAGAAGTTACCATATTAACGAAACCTATGTTTCCAACTACAAGTACAAATTATTGCTTCAACATGTTTTGACAATAGACGACTTTTATACTTATTCAAAATTCTTGAACCAGTGTTGAAATCAGATTCATATGCAACTGTGGTAATTAGAATATTTAGCAAGTCTCGAGCCATGATTGGCAAATATGATAAACGTTGACTATTACTCTTCCACCATTCAAGAGCATCCAAAGGTTCAGTAAATGGAATTACTAATGTTGGCTCATCCAAGTATATGTCAAGTTGGTTCTTTCCTATATGAACAGAAACCATAAGCTTGCATTGTGTTAATTCCTAACATAAAAATCAAAATCAGAATTTAATTTATATGTTAATTAATAGTGGTTAAATTAGTACAAATTAATTTGATTATATTACTTACATGAAGAGCATTTGACTTGATCGAATCAATTGAGGATGACGTTGTTGTTGACAAATCACTATGCTTACGCTTTAGGAGATGGGATTAGGAAGTGTCATTTTTGGAACAATATTCAGAAAAAAGCTTGTACAATTTTGCTTTCATGTTCTCTAACTTTACTTCCCAAGTAAGAGGCTCTATCTTTTCATAGCAATATCCCAATTTTCCAACTTCATCCTTGGGTCTAAGATTGCCCCAAATGCAAGGACAATGCTATATTCATCATAGTATTTATCAAACTTTACCATCATCTTTTCAACCATATCTTTGATAACTTAATCTTCATCTTTTAAACTTTCCATAAAAAAGGTTTGGATGTTCCAAACTTGTAAAAAGTACAAGTTTGATGTAGGATAACTTGAGGCAGAAATCAAATTTGTAATCTCATAAAAGGGTAACAAGAAAACACAATTTTTTTAACTCTTTTCCATTTCTCCTCAGATAGACAATACTTATAACTCTCATCAATTTAGTACAAACTAGCAAACACACGTTGATATTTAAGGGCACTTTGAAGCATCAAATATGTAGAGTTTCACCTTGTAGGAACATCAATACACAAAGTTGTCTTGGCATCAATATCCTCCATTTTTTCAATGCATTGTTTAAACTTCATCATCCTACTTTAAAAACCCCTAACATATTTTATGTTCTCCCTTATATCGTCTAAAGAATCACCAAGATCTTTTAATCCTTATTGCACAATTAAGTTTAAAATGTGTGTACAACAACGTACATGCAAAAACTCACCATCACAAACCAAGGCATTTTGCAAAAGAAGCTCACTTTTTAAAGTTTTTATCAAAACATCATTAGTAGATGCATTATCCAAAGTCAAAGAAAATATCATTTTCTCAATTTCCCAATCATGCAAAAATCCATTTATTTTCTTTGACAACTCAAAGCTAGTGTGAGGTGGAAGGAAGTGGCAAAAGTTCAGAATTTTACTACACAATTTCAAATTTGTGTCAACATAATGTGCTGTCAAAGCAATATAACCCTCACCAATTATAGAAGTCCACATATCAGATGTTAAACAAATCCTATTTCCTATTTTCCTGAACTCTTCCTTTAGCATGTTTTTTTCTTTCCTATGTATTTTCAAAACATCACTTTTTATCGTATTTCTTGAAACTAAACATGCATCAGGATTCAGATAACTTATCCAAGTTCTAAGCGCTTCATACTCAACAAAGTTGAAAGGTAAACCATGCTGGATAATTAAATTAGCACACAGCTCACGAGAAACCATTGGATTTATTCTTCTTGCTTTCAATTTTCCTTGCCCGTCCACTATCATTTGCCTCACATCTTCAAATTTAAGTTTACTACATTTCTCAATGTGACGCTTCAAATGAGAAGTTTCATACTTTTTACTACCAATAATGTATTTTTGGTTTCAGCCATTACACTTTGCCCTCTCTTTACCATCATCACTAACCCAAATCCTAGTGAAATATTTCCAAACATCAGAAGTTGTTGACTTATCAGTTTTCTTAGAAGAGGTTTCTTTAAGTTTAACACTTTCATCCATATCCTCTTCAAGCACATCAACATTCTCAATTTCATCATTAACACTTGGAGGAGGATTAGTTTCATCATTAACACTTGGAGGAGGATAACTATTTATATTTGACTCGTCCATTATATCTTTCTACCTACCCCGGGTTCACTAAATCCTAACACAAACAAATAGAATAACATCACCCAGTCAAAAAACCACAAACAACAACCCAATACAGCAACATAAACATCAACACAACAACATTTCCAGCTCAAAAAATAGCACCAGAACACAACTAGACGACAACACATCAAACAATTACCATAACTTACAACCACACAAACATAAACAGACATTCCAAAAATTATTCATCTTTTTAAAAGAATTAAAGGCTCGATTTTGGTTACCTCTAATCCAGAGAAGCGTTTCACGACAACAACATCGACCAAATCCAAATTGGGGGAAATGACGGCAACAACAATCACAAAATGACTCCAAATTGGGGTTTGGATCACACAAACCTTCGTCTCCAATTAGGGAAATCAGAGTGTTAGGGAAAATTAAGGTTACAAAAGTGTTAGGGGTACAAATAAGACTATTCTAGAAGGTGGTCGTGCGTGGTGGTGGTCGTGTGTGGTGGCGGTCGCCCTTCTTCGTCCTTGAGTTCGTAGCATGGTGGATCTCCTTTTGCTGAGGTCGTAGCATGGTGGTTGATTTGGTTTCGTGGCCTGCAAAGAAATTGGCGATACGACGGAGGAGGCGCGACGCGAGCACTGTGGTGGTGACGGAGGAGGTTCTCTAGTTCTCGCAAGGGTGGGTGTGAGTCAATGACGAGAGAGGCTGCACTACACCATGTTCACAAGCAAAAACAAAATGAATTGAATTTTCTATGCCTTTCAAGTTGCACGTGGTGTTTAAGTTGCACATGCACGTGGGTTTTTATTTTAGGGGCAGGCTGTAGGCTAACCGTTGTGGCCCGCAGGCTGGCCCGCCGGGCTGGCGGGCTCATTGGGCCAGGTTGATTCAGGTTCGCAGGTTGTATTTTCCAATCTGACCCGTATTTTTTTGGACGGACTGGCGGGCCGCCTGTCGGACTTGACCCTTTTTGCCATCCACTAAAAATTGTGGACCAATTTTCTTATATTTATGAACCAATATTCTTCCATGCAATCAAAACACATTACTCATAATTATAAGATCTAACAACAAACATATACTTTCTATTGTTATGCATCCTAATAACCACCACACGTCTACGGGTGGACTTTTCTAAGTTCACCTCCCCGATTTTCTTGTTGGAGCCCCTCGTCCATTGATGGGCTTTTCTAAGTTCACCTCCCCCATTTTCTTATTGGACTTGATATTCAAAATATTACATTTATCTATGATTCATAATACTTATATACAATTTCAAAACATTTTTTCATACCTCCAAACCTTAACTAATTATTACCATGCTATAAAAGTATTTATTGCTATAAAAAATATTTTGTAGTCATTATTCCATAAATTTAATTAATGACCTTCTATTCATCACACCAAGAAACTAGAATCATTGTGATATCAATTACATTATATACTTATATACAATTTCAAAACATTTTTTCATACCTCCAAACATTAACAAATTATTACCTTGCTATAAAATAATTTATCGCTATAAAAAAATATTTTGAATGCATTATTCAGTAAATTCAATTAATGACCTTCTATTCATCACACCAGAAAATTAAAATCATTGTGATATAAGTTACATTTATTATATTTAAAACTAAAATCATTGTTATTTCAAGTAAATTATCGATTACATTTACTTATTTCTTACTTTAATAGTAATATTTATAACAATACAGCATAATTCCAAAGGTCTAGAGATGAAATAAAATTCCAATCATGAACTTTCACATCGTCATTTCCCGTCAACAATTGCCTTAATTTTTTCATTATATATTTCACTATATAATAATTTCATCACTATTATATTTTTATATAAGTCAAACATATTATTAACCAATAAATAAATATTGGAAAAAAATATATAAACTCATATGTACACACCAAAAGACTAGTACTTAATATAAATATTTCAAAAGATATCAATTAATATTTGAATATTTTGAATGTATAAATCCATATATAATTTATATATGGTGGTTGTATATTTATTTTTTCTAAAATTGATTTACTGTGATTTGTTAATTAAAATTTCTCTTTTATACAAAATTATCTACATACAGGGCGGAGCTTTTTGGGGCAGGGAGGGCCTGGCTGTAACATCCCGTTTTCATAGTTTTTATACTATTAAACAAAACATTTTAAATTCCAATAATTCAGAAGCAGATGATGACGTAGGTCAGTAAAATGTAAAATACAGTCATCCTCAAAATAACCATACATACCCTGGATCAAATACATACAGTCCTTACATTTCTAGAGGGATTACAAAACATCTGGCCTATTAAGCCTAACAAAAAGTTACAACTACTAAAGGAACGTCTAATATACTCATCTCCTGTCCCGGAGGGGTGCATCCTCACCTGTAACTA